>Ga0209992_10000559_pt1 | contig 48966 bp, 28 predicted proteins | sample 2SBtaG_2_FD_182564 | JGI IMG/M metagenome (GOLD analysis project Ga0209992, IMG submission 182564) | Deep subsurface microbial communities from Kolumbo volcano to uncover new lineages of life (NeLLi) - 2SBTROV12_ACTIVE470 metaG (SPAdes)... | ecosystem: Environmental > Aquatic > Marine >... | reverse complement strand
CCCGTCTTCGCCCCAGATAAATAACAAACTACCAACCTAAATACCTTTTCAACAAGCCCCTTTTTATACCCCGCGATGCCTTCTCGCTATATAGGCTTCCCAGTATGTCGAAGTCACGGATTCAGGATTAATATAATGACGTTCGTCCTCGACTATCAATATCTTCGGTTTATCGGGCATAATCTTCCGTTCCTAGCTTTTATTTTGGGATGAATTCTCGGTAGCCAAGCTACTTAATACCGTCAGGGCATCATCAAAATCGTAATTTTCTGCAAACTTTAAAATTCTATCCCTGGCAGGCGAAGACCGGAAAGAACGGATCAACTGTATAGCCCTCACGTCGCCTTCTATCAACAGTGTTTTTACTGCATCCAGCTGGTTAGAAGTGGCTAATTTCCCACCAACTGCTGTTTGATCGACCGATAAACTGGACATTACCGGAGCTAGACCTAAGCCATCAACTATATCAGTCAACCCCTTGGACATTCGATCAAATATCAACTCGAGTTTCGCCTCATCCAAAGTATGCATTTCGTTATCTAGTATCTTGATATCAGCACACAAAGCTATTGCGCCTAAATTTCCCGCTACGCCGTAAAGTGTATGAGTTATAGTCTTGGCGGCTTCTATGTCGTTCGCAGCGATAAAAGACTTTATCGTGTCTACATCTCCGCCGTGGTCTTGGCAAAATTCGATAAGCAAACGCAAATATAATCGCTCGCCCCCACCGGTTCGAGTCAGGCCCGTAGCGTAATCGATGCCCGGGATAGTGTCGGGCAACACCGATTGGTTGGCAGTATGAGTTGTATAAATTGAATTCGAATTGAGTGCTTCGGATGCCAAATCGAGATAGCGAGCCAACACAGCGTATAAATGATCTGGATCTATGGGTTTGGCCACATGGTCATTCATTCCCGCAGCAAGGGTTTTTTCCTGGTCGCGCTTCATCGCGTGTGCGGTCATAGCGACGACCGGAAGATCATCGAATTGCGATTGTTTACGAATTTGCCTGGTTGCTTCAAGACCGTCCATCTCAGGCATTTGAATATCCATCAGAACCAAATCAAATTCGTTTTTCCGTAACGCGTCTAACGCATGCAATCCATTGATTACAGTGTAAACCGTTAGACCAAATTGCTCCAACAATTCCTTCGCGACCTGTTGATTGATTGCGTTATCCTCCGCGACCAACACTCGGCCGGCAAAGCAAGGTCGCAAGCGCGTTTGTCCAGCTATTGTCGGGAACTGCGATGCAACCGGACCGATATGGATAGCTTCAAAAATGGCACCCAGTAATTGCGAAGTACTTGCGGGTTTACTCAAAACAACGGAAAACAAATTTGCCACACCAGTTTGTATTGCTTTGGCTTTAGTCAAAGCGTTGCACATCGCTACGACCGGAATGCGCTGATTCGTTCCACCTCCATTCAGTTTTTTTGCGAGCTTAGCAACATCCATATCGGGCAGAGTCAGGTCCAATAATGCGACCTGAAAAGTAGACTTTTTTTCACCTAGTAAATCGATAGCTTGTTGCCCCGATAAGGCAGCAACAACCTCGTAGGAAAACGATTGTAGGGTTTTGCTCAATGCCCGACGCACTACCTTCTTTTCGTCAACGACTAGAATCTTCAACCCTTCAATATCCGAATCATTCGATCCGCGCATCGACTCATCTACAGAAAGATCGAAGGGTAATTCAAATTTAAATTTACTGCCTTGACCCAAGGTACTTTGTGCGGAAATTTGCCCGCCCATCTTCTCCACTAGCTGTCGGCATATGCTCAATCCCAACCCGGTCCCACCATATTTTCGCGTCGTCGATCCATCAGCCTGCCTGAATGGTTCGAAAAGGTGGGCTAATTCCTCCCCGTCTATACCGACACCCGTATCGGTTACTAAAAACCTTAACCAGACCTGTTCAGCCGCTAAATCTTGCCGTTCAATATGTACAACAACCTCACCATTACTGGTAAATTTTACTGCATTGGATACTAGATTCGAGAGCACCTGACCTAGCCGTAACGGATCTCCATACAGATTATTCGGCACATCCGCAGATCGATAATAAATCAACTCCAAGTCTTTTTCGTCTGCGTTGATAAGGGCCAAATCGGCCATATTCTCCAACACTTGATCCAGGTTGAATTCGACTCGCTCGATATTCAATTTTCCCGCTTCAATTTTGGAAAAATCCAAAATATCGTTCACAACACTCAATAGTATCTGCGCGGACCCCTGGATCTTCTTGTTATAGTCGCTTTGCCTTGGACTGAGCTTGGTTTGCGATGCCAGGTAACTCATTCCGACAATGGCATTGAGTGGGGTCCGAATTTCATGACTCATATTCGCCAAAAACTCGCTTTTTGAACGACTGGCTTGATCGGCAAGTCGCTTGGCCTGTTCAAGCCCCTGTTGTACGCTCTTCTGTTCGGATATATCTGTAACCACGACGCCTATATAGATCGGTTCACCGTTTTTATCCTTGATCAAAAAGAAACTTTCTATCGTCGGTATTACCTTTCCGGTGGCGGTAATCACATCCAACTCTCCGGCCCATTGGCCTTGCAAAATCGTTCGCGGAATAATCTTATGTTCGACCCGTTGGCTAATCTCCGGCGGGTAATAATCGGCAATTTTATCTCCATCCCTTTTGCTGTTGCTGGATTCTTCCAGCAATTCAGCAAGGCGCTTGTTACGATATTTGATGGTCGCATCCAAATCTGCGATGACGAAACCCTGTCCAGAAGTTTCGGCAAATCGCTGAAATACCATTAAGCGTTCTTCCGCCGCTTTTTTATCGGTTATATCTTTTTGTGTACCTACCGCGCGCAATGGTTTTCCATCCTGGGATTGCGACACGACCGATCCTATAGAATGAATTTGCCGGTATCCTCCATTCTTTACTCGCAATCGAAACTCATGCTCATAATTTGAACGTTTCTCGTGAATTGCCCGGTCGACGAATCCCACCGCCGTTTCTCTATCCTCAGGATGCAGCAAATGTTCCCAAGTCGAATGCCGAGCCTGCATTTCGTCGGGCTCGAAGCCCAACATCCTCATATAACCAGGACTGAAATACACCTCGCCAGATTCGATATTCCAATCCCAAATACCTTCTGAAGAAGCATCCATTGCCAACCTGAACCGTTCTTCGCTGATGCTTAAAATATGACGTTGACGTCGAATATGATTATTCCAAGCCAAACCGCACAACAAAATGAATGCGGCCCCAATAACAATTTTCCAAAACAACTCGTAATCAAGGCCTTGGGTACCCTCATAATCGATTGCCAACCAGTTCTTACGAATCGCCAATCGTTGCTTTTGACCGATGCCATCAAGCGCCTTTTGTAAAATTGGAATTAGCTCAGGCCAGTCTTTTCGAACGCCGATTCCAAGCTCAAACCCATGCTCGGTAATCGCCGCAACTTTGATATTATTAAAGCCCTGCTCCTGAATTAGATAGCTGCTTACGGCTAGACTCCCAACATAAGCATCGACTTTACCTTCGGATAGAGCCTTCAAGCTTTCGGGCGCAGATGGAAACGATTGTAAAACAATATCCGGATATTGCTGTTCTATTGTTTCCTTAGTGACGTATCCCTCCTCAACCGCAACCCGCTTACCGATCAAATCTGAGATTTGACTGACATAACGCAAGTCCTCCAATGTGAAAATCGCAAACGGTAACTCAATATATGGCCGGGTAAAGTTTAGATAGGGCAGCCGATCCGGGGTTTTAGCGATTTCCGGCAATAGATCGACTTGCAATCGTTTGGCACTTTGCAGCGCTTCATTCCAATCCGCCTTTAACACGTATTTAAAATCAGTTTTCAAAGCCTGGGCGATTAGCTGCATATATTCAGAAACCATTCCCTGATATTTTCCCTCCTGGTCTGCGTATTCGATCGGAGGCCAATTAGGATCACCGCTGAACTTAATGATCGGGTGTTTATCCAGCCATGCCTGCTCGTTTCGGCTTAATTCTATATGCAACTCAGACCCATTGGTTTGCCCGATCCAGCGACGCTGTATCCGTTGTTTTTCATTCGGCGAAATAGAAGCGAGTACTTTATTGATCGCCGGGATCAACGGAGCCAATTCTTTTCTAAGCGCGATTCGAAAATCCAGATCAGGCAATCCCGATAGACCTTTGGCGGTAATATCAGTGAACTGATATTTTTCAATTTGTAGCTGTGTTACCGCGCGGTTCCCAATGTAGGCGTCGGCTTTACTAAAACTAACCGCCTCCAGGGCGGCACGGGTATCCTCTACAACAATCAATTTAATTTTTGGATAAAACTCCCGTAGTTCTTGCTCGACGGAATAACCCTGCTCGACAGCGACACTAATTCTTGATTGATTTTTGAGACGGCTAATCGGATGCGTTTTTTTGGCGAAGATGGATTTGTGACTATGAAAATACGGCGCGCTGAAAACCAAATATTGGCTTCTCAGTTCATTTTTTACGATAGATCCGGCGGCATCCAGCTGGTTGTTACGCAGCATCGACTCTTTTTCAGCCCATGATGGTTTCCAGACTGGCTCGAATTCGATGCCCAAACGATCCGCTATGATATCAACGTAATCCGAGGTCAATCCACGATAGTTTCCGGTAGAATCTATAAAATCTATGGGGGCCCAATCAGCCTCGACTGCGAGACGTATTACCGGGTATTTTTCTAATACCGCTTGCTCTTGCTCGGTCAATAACAGAGCCGGTCGACCCGCGAACACACTCGAAACAGTCACAATGGCGACTACTAGCGCGCCCACTAAATCCCGCATCAACAACGTTAATGGGTACCAATCTATCCCTGTGCGATGCGATTTATTCATCACAACAGATATGGTTTGACTTTCACTTGTCTACACCCACCCGCGACTCCGTTACGGTACCATGATGCTGACTTTAGCCTACACTGTAATAATCTATTGCAGCAAACCCGGCCGACCTAATTCATAGCCTTGCGCATAATCCACACCCAACGCTTTGATTCTGTCAAGAATCGCATCGTTTTCGACAAATTCCGCGATGGTTTTTTTCCCCATGACATGACCAATCTCATTGATCGATTTGACCATAGCCAAGTCAATCGGGTCGTCGATGATATCCCGCACAAACATCCCGTCAATTTTTAAATAATCGACCGGTAAATTTTTTAAATAGGCAAACGACGACAAACCGCTTCCGAAGTCATCCAAAGAGAATCGACAGCCCAACGATTTAAGTCTATGGATAAACCCCGTCGCATCTGAAAGATTCGATATTGCAGCCGTTTCCGTTATTTCGAAGCATACCTTCGCAAACGGAACAGCGGTTTTTTCGAACATCTGTAGAATATATTCCAAATAACGTCGATCACCCAAGCTAAAACCGGACAGATTGATTGAACAAGCAGGTCGCGACGTGGCAGGACACGAAGCCAGCCAATACAAAGCTGAGCTAATAACCCATCGATCGATTTTACCCGACAAACCATAGCGCTCTGCCGCAGGCAGGAAAGCACCAGGTGTGATCATTTCCCCACGTTCCCCCATCATGCGTAACAGCAATTCGCAATGAGCTTCCTCATTCTGAATAGGATTTAATGGTATAATCGGTTGTGAAAATAACCTAAATCGATTCTCATTCAACGCATTATGTATTCTGGAAACCCAATACATTTCTCCGCTACGCCTGGCGACAGCCGCGTCATTTTCACGGTACACGTGAACCCTATTGCGCCCGGCATCTTTAGCTTCATAACAGGCAGCGTCCGCCCGCTTGAGTAAATCCGCGCTATTTTCAGAACTCGACGATATGGCGACCACACCGATACTTGCCCCAACATTGTAGCTTTTGTCTTCCCACGGAAATTGAAACTGGCCAACCGCGTGTAGGATGACATCGGCGGCTCTAACCGCTTGCTCCAATGAACAATGCTCCATCAATATCGCAAACTCGTCTCCGCCCATCCTGGCGACGGAATCGCGTTTTCTAATACTCTTCTTTAAAATCCCGCTCAGCTGACGCAGTAGTTCATCACCGGCAAAGTGACCTGCGGTATCGTTGATAGCTTTAAATTGGTCCAGATCCAGATAACACAAAGCATGTCCCGTGTTATCTTTCGTGCGCTATCCACCACGCGCATCAAGCGCTTTTCAAACTCATGCCGATTTAACAATCCGGTGAGCGTATCGTGCTTGGCATGGTACGCCAGCTTTTGAGATATCTTTCTCGCCTGGGTGATATCCTGCTGAATTTCGATAAAATGGGTAATGAAACCTTGTTCATTCTTGATCGGAGACACCGACATCTGCGCCCAGTAAAATCTACCGTTTTTCTTTTTGTTTTGGATTTCGCCACGCCAAACCTTCCCAGAAGCGATACTCTGCAATATGTCTTCGTGCACATCCGGATCGCGGGTCCCGGACTCCAAAATTGCCGAGCGTTTGCCAATCACATCCTCTTCGTCATACCCGGTAATCGCGGAATAGGTCGGATTGATATACTCAATGATCCGTTGGGTGTCGGTAATCAGAATTGCATTGGGACTGTGTTCTACCGCACGGGATAGTTTGCGCAATTGTTCATCGGCTTGTTTTCGGCTCGTGATATCTTTGGTGACCATCACATAACCCACCGGCCTTTTTTCTGCATCCTGCATTTCGGTGATACGCACTTCCAGATAACGCAAATCGCCCAATTTCGAACTTTGCATTACGAAATCGGCGACACCGGTTTCGCGGGCCTGAGTCAAATATTGGCCTATTTGGTCAGCATCCAACTCCCCTAAACCCATAATCCAATCTAGTGTAACTTCGACAGGATTACGCTCTTCCAACGTAAATAGATGGGCCATCGCCTGATTACGATAAACGATGCGTCCATCAATATCGGCGGCCATGATTGCCAAATCTGTTATAGACTGCAAAATGTTCTCCAGCACAACCCCTTTATGGGCGAGCTGTCGTTCGGCCCACTGCAATTCGTCGGCCTGCTGAACGATGATGCCCTTGTAATAATCAAAAAATTTCCGACTCAATCCCTTGAGTATATCGTGTTGTGTAATTAGGCCTTTTATTTTGCCGTCTGCGCCGGTCACTACCAAACGCCGGATACCAAGATTGTTCATCACCTCGGAGGCATGGCCCGCAGAATTTCGGATGGGATATGTGCGGACCGGCGATGCCATGACCTCACGCAACGGCAATGTCGACATTTTTTTTCGTTGCTGAACCATGACGACTATATCGCGTTCGGTAATAATTCCACCGGGCATTCCATCGACCTCGACTACGGCGCAATCTGTTCCTGATTCGTACATCAATGCCACGGCATCAGCCACATTGTCGTCCGGGCGCAAGGTAATCACGTCCGTAGTCATAATATCGATGGTCTGCTTTAATCCAACGAAATATTCGAAACCAAGATTTTTTCTGATTTCATTCTCACTCACCGAGCCAACTAAATTTCCGTCTTGATCGACCACCACTAAATGTCTGATCTCATGATCGATCAATAATTGATAAGCATCATGAAAATCCATCGTCAATGGCGCCTTGATGACCGGTGAACTCATCTGCTGGTTTATCGAGAATTCTTCCGGATTAAGATTGTTGTAGGCGATACGAACGATATCCCGCTCGGTCAAAATACCAATCGGTTTATTTTGTTCTGCGACAATTATCGAACTGATTCCTTGTTGCTGCATCAGATCGATGGCATCCGACAACGATCTCTCTAGGGATACAATACAGGTTTCACTCGATATGATATCTCCGAGCGGTTTGGCATATTCGCGGTATATTGATGTACTCATCGAAGCAGATCGTTCTCAAACAGCCTTTGGACACTCATTTTGTCTGAAATGAAACACTGTCGCGCATTCTCCCCAATAATCTGTATCCAGTTTCCAGCTTGGACAGTAAATTCCATTGAATATCGAGGTATGTTCAATCATCTTAGCCTCTGGCGAGATATTGGGATTAGAGAATACAACGATGTAATTTTTTTGAACTGAAGGGAGCGTATGATTATTATTGAACTACTGTTGTAGGTCAATCGAATCTCGTTGCTAGGATGCTTTTTGTGATAGATCTATCAATACACTAACCACTAGTGAAAATCCCGGGCTTTTATGTTCAGCTTATCCAAACCGGCTGAATAATCCTGAATTTTTCCAACAACGACATGCACAACATCGTATTTTTTCTGCACGATCCCGGTAACCAACATAAGCTTCGCCGATAATAGTGGGATACGCTGGGCTTCGGCTATTTTGGGCCAGACAATTAGATTTGCCAAGCCCGTTTCATCCTCCAGGGTTACAAAAATCACCCCGGATGCGGTACCGGGACGCTGCCGGTTAATCACCAATCCGGCAACCTTTACAATAGAACCATTACGGCGGTCACAAATTCGCTCGGCTGTACATACACCGCGCTTGAACAAAGTTTGCCGTAACAGTGAAACCGGGTGGCACCTAAGCGATAAACCGGTCGTTCGATAATCCGCGATAACATTTTCCGATTCGGATAACTTGGCGATCAACGGTAGCGCCTCATTGAAACGCGGTTGACCAAACAACGGCAATTCCTTCTCTATTCCAGCCACCTGCCAGTGCGCCAGATGTCGATCACTGCTCAACGCCGCTAATGCTCCGCCGGCGGCCAAGACCTCCAATGCCTCGCGACCAATCCGGCATCGCTCGGCAATATCCTGTACCGAAACGAAGGATTTGACAGCACACTGCGCAACAATTCGATCGGCAACCGCTCGCTTTAACCCTTTGATCCGATGCAAGCCTAAACGGATGGCAGGTTGTTGATCGTTTGCCTGTATTTCCAAATGACTTTCCCAGCGGCTATGGCAAACATCCACCGGGCATATCCCTACACCGTGCCGGCGTGCATCCTGGACCAACTGTGCCGGCGCGTAAAAACCCATGGGCTGGCTGTTGAGTAATGCGCAGGTGAACGCGGCGGGCTCATGGCATTTGAGCCAACTCGACACATAACTCAGCAATGCGAAGCTGGCGGCATGGGATTCAGGAAAACCATAACTGCCAAATCCCTTGATTTGTTCGAAGATGCGCTCGGCAAACGCATTATCGTATCCCCTTTCAAGCATGCCTTGCTTAAGCCGTTGTTCGAACGGTTCTAAGCCGCCTCGTTTTTTCCAAGCCGCCATACTGCGCCGCAATTGATCTGCTTCACCCGCTGTAAAACCCGCTGCCACCACCGCAATTTGCATCACTTGTTCCTGGAAAATCGGCACACCCAGAGTCCGCTTTAACACACTTTTCAGTGCCTCGCTTGGATATTCCACAGATTCGGGATGATTTCGGCGATGCAGATAAGGATGTACCATATCGCCCGCGATAGGTCCCGGACGAACGATTGCCACTTCGATCACCAGATCATAATATTTGGTCGGTTTCAACCGCGGCAACATGGACATCTGCGCGCGGGATTCGATCTGGAATACGCCAATCGTATCGGCGCATTGAATCATTTCATAGGTCGCCGGATCCTCGGCTGGCACAGTGGCCAACTCCAATAACCGACCGCTATAAGCTTCGATCAGTTCAAAACATTTGCGGATCGCGGTAAGCATACCCAGGGCCAGAATATCAACCTTAATCAACCCCAAAGTCGCCAGATCGTCCTTATCCCATTGTATTACGGTACGTTCAGCCATCCTGGCGTTTTCAACCGGCACCAAACACGCCAATTCATCGCGGGCAATGACAAAACCGCCAGTATGCTGCGACAAATGTCGGGGAAAACCCAATATTTGACTCGTCAACAGCATTAGCTGCTTGATTTTCGGATTGTTAGGGTCAAATCCGGCCTGCGATAAACGTTGCACCATATCCACCGGTTTATCCCAAAAATAAAGCTGGCCGTTGATACGCTCTATTTGGTCCAGGCTCAAACCCAAGGCTTTACCTACATCCCGCACCGCGCTACGCCAACGGTAAGTAATCACTGTCGCCGCGATCGCGGCTCGATGACGCCCGTAACGTTGATAGATATATTGAATCACCTCTTCCCGGCGATCGTGCTCAAAATCGACATCGATATCGGGGGGTTCGTTACGCTCACGCGAAATAAATCGTTCCATCAATAAATTTATACGCGACGGGTCTACCGCGGTAATACCCAGGCAATAACAGACCGCCGAATTCGCCGCCGAACCGCGCCCCTGGCACAAGATCCCGCGGCTTCTGGCAAATCGTACGATATCAAAAACGGTCAGGAAATAAGCCTCGTACTCCAGTTCGGCGATTAAGGCCAGTTCGTGCTCGATTAATTCTGTGACTTTATCAGGTATGCCCTGCGGCCAATGCCGTTCAGCACCCAGGTAAGTTTGCTCTCGCAACCAGGTCACCGGCGTATGGCCTTGCGGCACAATTTCATCCGGATATTCGTAGCGTAACTCATCCAAGGAGAACGTCGCCATCGCCGCGATGCGCTGAGTTTCATCGAGCAACGCCTTGGGATACAACTTCGCTAATACTGTAAGCGGCCGCAAATGCCGTTCACCATTCGGAAATAATGCATAGCCCAATGCAGATAAGGGCTTCCCCAATCGAATCGCGGTTAATGTATCCTGTAACGCCCGGCGGCCACGGCGGTGCATGTGCACACCGCCGGCAGCAACCAAGGGTATACCGGTTTGCCTACAAAGCTTTTCCATTCTTTGCATTTCGATCGCATCATCAGCACTGTAGTGCAGCTCAACCGCGATCCATACCTTCGCGGCAAACAAATCTTTGAGCCATTCAGCATCATCCATAGAATCCTCAGGGCCGGGCAACCACAAGGCGATACAACCTGTCGGTGTGTATGCTTCCAAATCCTCCCGTGTCAAACAATACTGGCCTTTTTTAACCATACTGCGGGCTCGTGTAATCAAACGGGACAAGCGACCGTAACTCTCTCTATCCAAAGCCAATAACACCAAGCGCATACCATTATTGAATTGAAACTCACTACCAACGATCAGCTTTAACCCATGCTGTTTTGCCGCTGAATGCGCGCGTACCAATCCAGCAAAAGAGCACTCGTCGGTGATCGCCAAAGCGCTGTAGCCCAACTCCGCCGCACGCGCGACCAATTCTTCCGGATGCGATGCCCCTCGAAGAAAACTAAAGTTACTCAGGCAGTGGAGCTCGGCATATTCTGGACAGACCATGGGAAACACCACTATTCACTACGCGAATACGCCGTGTAAAAACCAGCCTTTACTACGCCGGTCGCGGTAAATCCAAAGCTTACTACCCCGAATATTATGCGCAACGCAGTAATCCCGACATATATCCTGTTGATCCCACCAACCTTGTTCGATACGTTCGTAGGACCGAGTCAAGCACAAAACTCCATGCCATTGTGGCCAACCTTGCACGACCATTAACGCCTGCGGTATTCCCAACAACCATAACGGTCGCTCGGCATACCCAACAGTCGAATTTTCAGTGCAATATTCCGACATTGCGAATGCGTGCTCCGGTCGGTGATCTGAACAAGCCGCCAAACGCTTCAAACAGCTTTTTCCAAAACGAGCTTCAAACTGCTCTGTCAACTGGTGCCAACTTTGCTGATTGGTGGTTAATGGATCCAGCAAATCGAGCTGCCCCGGGGTAAAAGTTTCGATTCGACTTGCCTCGATAGCTACCGAGACCGCATCCGCTTTGATTTCCAGTCGCTGCAAATGCTCTTCCACCAGCATAAGCATGTGTTCCGCACGGTTAGCATAGTGGCTGCACCCAACATCGACCTCGCTAACCGATCTATCTAAATGCACCAACTTGCATTGGAAGCGCTGGATTGCCGCTTGCCGCTCGAGCAAATAACCCTGTAATTTGTTAAGCAATTCGGTAACTGCTGGCCTTATCCTATTTAAATCCCGCGTGGGCAGATAAAACTCGCGTTCTTCGTGGAAGCCTTCCTGTGGCTTATAGTGATTGACAAGCTCCGGTACCTTTCCCAAAGCCTGATCCAATATTTCCAGTACTGGAGTGCCAAAACGGCGCGCCACACCATCCCGCGGTAAGCGCATCAAATCCGCCAAATTACGGATACCGCTGCGTTGCATCCTAAGTAGCTGCTTGCTATTCTGACTGACCAACTGAACGGGTAATCCACCCAGTGCCGAAACCAACGTATCCTGCGCATAAACCATGCATTCTTCGGGGCTTTGCGCCAACCAGAACGCGGCACGTATGGTGGGCGCAAGGCCTATCTTATAAGCATAAGCTGCCTTATTGAGCTCGAGTTCTAAGCGACGCAGCAACTCATCCATGCCGCCAAACAAGCGTAAGCTCCCCCGAATCTCAATCACGATGCTCGATTCCGTGTACAGCGCAACCCGGTTCGAAATTTTACTTAGTCTTGTGGCCAGGCTTTCCTGTCCGCATCGTTCACTACGGGGATCTCGCGGATAAACGCCTAGACTTTGATTTAACGATAATGCCATCGCCAGAGTCATCCCGGCTTGAATACCGGATTCCGCAGCCGACAGACTGGCAGAAATCACCATGAGTCGGCCTGATTTCTCCTCGATCACAACCGCGGGCTGGTCGGCAGCGGCTGCCAACACGTCCAAAGGAAGCCGGAATAAATACACGCATAACCATAGCTCCACACCCTGCCCTGCGCTCAACGGACGCATAGCATCGGCTGAAGTCAACTGGCTCGGCGATATTCGATGCCAAGCTGACGACTCGGGTTTCGATAAAACCTGTAAGTTTTGACGCGACACCATGCCTTACACGCGTGCAGATTCGGTTATGCTCTCACCCAAGTCCAATTCGACGCAAAACCGTTTATACAAACCACGAAACTTTAATACGTCAAGCAACAAATTCTTATTTTTGGCGAGTAACCGCAAACGGACCGCAGCCCAAGGCATTTGTTGGTCTTGTGGCGACCCTTTGGTAAAACGGTACAACACCAAAATCGTTTGACCCGCTTGCGCTGCAACCTGCAAACGCCGAATGGCCTTGTTATCATCAAACCCGCCCCCGCCAATGAGTAAATTATCCGCCCATAGTACTACCATACCGCAGGCCGGATTCATCAAAGCTTTTTCTGCGGCCCACAAAGCGTCACGCCAATTGCCCGGCATCAGTAAAAGCAGATAACTTAAATCCAGCCCAGCCTGTAATAAGGCCGGTGCATACGGAATATAAGGCGCATTGATCATGAGCACTTGTCTCTGGTTTTGGGTTAAGTATCCCACTGGGGGCAAAAAAAGACGCAATTCACCAATTCCCATTGATTCGGGCAATAATTCAACGACCACGCCCAAAGGCCAACCTCCACCGGGAAAAACACGATCTAATTGCTGATAACCGGTCGACAAAACAGCCGATGACCGCTGAACCGATCGACGTCCTTTCCAAAGACAAGGCGTCGAACTGATTAATTTGTCCACAGCATCAGACATCGGTGAGTACCGCGAAGAACCTATCTAGGAGACCATCTGGCGTATCAACCCCGCCATAATCCCTTCTATAACCAACTCATGCTTGCGCAAATCGATACGCATCGGCTCAAAACCTGGATTCTCGGGCAATAACGTGACAATGTTGCTGCGCTGGCGGAAGCGCTTGACCGTCACCTCATCGTCGATACGGGCAACGACAATCTGATTGTATTCGGCGACCGGAGTCTTGTGTACCGCGAGCAGATCACCATCACGAATACCGATATCACGCATACTCTGCCCTTTGACCTTTAACAAAAAATCGGCTTTTGGCCTGAACAAGCCGATGTCAACGGGTAAATATTTTTCTATATTTTGCTCAGCCAAAATGGGAGATCCCGCCGCAACCTGTCCAACTAACGGCAAACCCGACGGCGACAACAATTTTATTCCGCGCGAATAACCGTGCAGCTCCAGCACGCCTTTGCGGCGCAATGCACTCAAGTGTTGGTACGCCGCGTTGTCCGACCGGTACCCCATGTACTCGGCTATTTCATGCATAGTGGGCGGCATTTGCCGCTCAGTAATTGATTGCTTGATAAAATCGAGAATCTTTTGTTGTAGATGGGTTAGCTTTGGCATGAGCACATACATGTAATTTTAAACATATATGTATATTTATGCATGCTGAATAAAAAAGCAAGCTCTGATTTAAAATTGGAAACAGCGGTAGGTTACGCAAATCAAACATAGCAGATTTTCTCTCCACAGAAAACCCTTAAGATTCAGTAAACAACCGACAAGACTTCAACCTGAATGGGCGAACCAAGCCATACACTGTTTAACGGCATGCAACAGAAAGCTAGCCGCAAAAAAAGCAGCTCTCGTACCAATCCGATGAATTACAAGAAAATTAAGCAACCGCACCAATGCAGCCCACAGTAAAAGTGGGTGAAAACACACAGCATATCGGTATATGAAACATTTAACGACCACGTTTAACAGCGTGAACGTTCTTCAGCGCAACCTAGAACAACTTCTTCGTGCTACAAAAGCCCTACTTAAGTGCTATTTGAAATTCATTAACCGAATGACTAGGACTTAAGCACCGAAACGGCCTTCACAGATTCAACGTGAGCTGAATCAGCGGATGATTCGACCATAGCCGTAGCGGCCGTATAAGCCAAAAATAGAAGCGAAAATCCAAATATACGTAACATGATATTCCCTCATTAGTTTCTACCACATATCATGACGCAATATTTATGCCTAGACTAACAAGCCCGTTATTTACGGGGCAATCACGATGTATTAATAATATATACGCCCAAATCATCCAGCATTTGCACTCTCATCAAACTTTCGCAAGAAAAACGCCCCAATTTAGTGCGATAAAAACAGGTGAATTATTTCGACAACCCAAAGCGCCTTCGATTACTTTCTTTTAGTTTCCTGCTTTTGCGTAGCAACACGTAAACGCTGCCCACACCCCCATGAAAATTCTGCGCGCTGTGAAAAGCCATGACCTCGGGTAAGTTCGGCAACCATTTAGCAACATAACTTTTGAGTACGGCCGGCCGCTGCGCCGAACGAAACCCTTTGCCGTGACTTATCAACGCGGTTCGTACATCCAGATCCACACAATCGCGAACAAACCTAAAAATTTCCCGTCGCGCCTCTTCTACGGTTAACCGATGAAGATCCAAGGTTGCATCAATCGTATAGCGGCCCTGCTTCAACCGGCGAAAAACACCTTGTTGGATTCCATCACGTTTAAAACTCAGAATATCCAGGGGATCGACCAGGTCGATGCACTCGGTGGATAAACGGTTTTCATCGACAGTTTCATTTTCGGCGGCGTTCCTACGATAAGATTGCCCAATGGTTGATCCACGTTTTTTTTGAAAAACAACTTTGTTCGCGTTCTTCAACTGCTGAACACCAATCATCTGTTGCCGAAATAAATCCAAGTCGTCGTCGCTCACACCGCGCCACCAATAAGCCAAAACATCCGCGGTTAGTCACGGACAACTAAAAACTTGTCTTAAAAACGTGCATCGGCCTGATTTCAAGACAAACGCCTACACGGGTTTCGAAGCTCCTCCACGCACTCTGCAAAACCCTCATGTAAACCTACAACAGACAACCCAAACTTATCAGTTCCGGCAGTCCAAAATAATCATTATCGTTGCGCCCACTGATCCGGAGTAAAAGTTTTAACCGTAATCGCGTGCAATTCACCCGTTGCCAGCGGCTCTTGCACGGTCGCGAGTACTTTCTGTTGACTCTTCACCCTAGGAAGACCGTCAAACTCGCTACTAACGACCGTTACTGAAAAGTTACAACCCTCACCTTCAACAAACACCTCAGCATCCGTTAGGCCACCTTTAATTAATTCTTGTACCGTAATTGCTTCCATCGATAGTTAGTCAAAACCTCTAATTTATAAAATTTTTCACGTCTAAATTAACCGACAAGCGAGTCAACCCAAAGTTTAATGTCGAATCCTACAACAAACAAGTTACATCCCGCCGCAGGCAATGCATAGCAGTCAAATATGATTATTTCAGGTCACACACCGCTGCATACTGCTCAAAACATAGTAATCCCAGCCCTGAAGGCGAAATTCCGAGGAACACGAGTAATCTATAAAAATCGCCAGTGACTATCCAGTACCTCAGTAAAAGCAAGGATGCATGTTATGCCAGATCAATTTTGACGGTGCTCATTTTGCTCCGTTCGCGCCGCATTTTGTTCTTTCAACCGCTTGCGCAGCTGTCGAATACTTTCTTCGCGCTCAGGATCATTGTTAACAGCCATATACACAAGACCGATACAAAGCACACCGAATAAAGCGATTGATAATTTAATAATCGTTGTAGTTGCCATTTTGACTCCTCCGTCGGAATGAAACAGAGTGGCTGTCTGAGAACAGAGAGCCTCCTAGAATGAACAAATCCAACTCATTCATCTTTTATTCTAATGTTAAACCCCGTACCAGCCTACGATGTCAAGCGAAATCTCGAGTATCTAATCAGACTGGTGGCTTGCTCATTTCGCTGAGTTGTTATGAGAAGGAGGCTCCAGGAAAATTCCTCTATGACGCCGGATCCGGCGAGGATAGACCCGCCAGTACATTCAAATAATTGAGCATTACTGTTAAAGCCTTGACTGCCTCTTAGTGTTTCTCAAATATTTTTTTCATTTTCTGTTTAAATTTTTCTTTATCCTTAACATAAAAAACCAGCAAAAAGATAACCGGCCAAATCAAAAAAAATATAAGCTTACTGACGGTTGCAACATCCATCATGATCTCCGTAAAAGATTTTTTCCAATCTATAGACTGCGTTTTTCAATCGCGCTTAAACATCCGGGTATTGCATCGCATTGATTTTTCGTCCCAGGGTGTGGGCCTGGTCGATCGTCAACAAAAACGTTCCCGGGTGCTGCCCCGTCCAGCCCCGCCCCGCCTCTTCCGACTCGAAAAAATGAACTGAACAACAAAAGTGAGTCACCACATTTTCTTTAACGCGGGCGGCATTCGGAGTTAAAAAAGAGATCACCGCATTCTTAGGTTGAACGTGTTCCACGCGGTTTGGGCTTAAATTCAAGCGTATTTGAGTATCGGTGCTTGCGCACAGCGATTCAATCCGTGCATGGGTTTGCAGAATTTCTGGTAGAAATAAGGTGTCCCAGGCGCACCAGGTATATAGGACTTGTCCGTTGACCTCAAAGCGGTGCGACGTGGGTCGAATGCTAAGACCCCAATAAGCAATAATCCGATTTTGCTGATCGTACTGTATTCCCCACCAGCGGTTCAGCATTTCATTGATGCGTTTAACGGGTATTTGCAAGCGATCGGCGACGAATTGTCGTTCTAAAGGACATCCTTTAGCCAATAATCGATGAATTTGGATAGAAACCTTCTGCTCTACCGGGTTAAGCCTTGGAAAAGCCGGCTCGATAATTTCGACCAAATCATCCAACGTAAGATCTTCGATTGCTTTCGGTTGCATTCGTAACGTCCGCTACATACATTAAAGACCGTAATATAGACGACGGCCTTTCAGCAATTATTTGCCGGACAGGCTCTGTATCCTACTTTCGCGTTTTAGGCGAAATGCAAAAATATAGGCTGTTAATTGGTGAAGGAATTACATTCCATCGATAGGCAATTTTAATTTCTTGCCCTTTCAGCCTGCACAGCAAGACAATTGTTTGACATCCTTAGCAAAGGTCTGCGCACAAAGCTTAAGGCCTTCAACCATGGTTAAATAAGGAAACAACTGTCCCGCCAGTTCCTCGACTGTCATTTGGTTACGGATTGCCAGCGCGGCGGTCTGGATCATTTCGCCGGCTTCCGGAGCGACGATCTGTACGCCGAGGATGCGGCCACTCGCCTTTTCCGCGACCAGTTTGATAAATCCGTGGGTTTCAAAGTTTGCCAACGCACGCGGCACGTTGTCCAGAGCTAAGCTTCGGCTCTCGGTTTCGATGTTCTGTGTATGGGCTTCGGCTTCGCTCAAGCCTACGGTAGCCATTTGCGGATCGGTAAACATCACCGCCGGCATCGCTGAAAGGTTCAGTGAGGCCTCACCGCCGGTCATATTGATCGCCGCCCGGGTTCCGGCCGCCGCCGCGACATAGACAAACTGTGGTTGGCTGGTGCAGTCACCGGCGGCATAGATATGTCCCACGCTGCTGCGCATATGGTCATCAATCTGGATGGCACCCGAACGGTCGGTTTTGACACCGACCTTATCCAACGCCAAGGATTCGGTATTCGGCGGCCGTCCGGTGGCCATCAGCAAATGGTCGCCTTTGATGGCACCGTGTTTGCAGTTAACGATGAACTTGCCGGCAGAAAACAAGCTTTTTTTGTATTGGACGGCGTCCGCTTGGCTATGGGTTAGAATGCGCATCCCTTCCAATTCCAATACCTTTTGCAATGCCGCACCGATGGCTGGATCTTCGCTGTACATCAGCGTATGCCGGGCCAACAGCGTGACCTTAGATCCCAACCGCAGAAAAGCCTGTGCGAGTTCCAGTGCGACAATGCCGGCACCGATGACAATCAGGTGTTCCGGCAATTTTTCAGCCACCAAGGCTTCGGTAGACGTCCAATAGGGCGTTCCCGCGAGTCCCGGTATCGGAGGAATGGCCGGCGACGAGCCGGTGGCGATCAGGAAACGGTCGGCGATAATCTCGATATAGTCGCCGTGTTCCTGGTCTACGATCAAGGTATGCGCATCGCTAAAGTGGGCATCACCACGGACCAATGTCATTTCAGACTTGGCATCGAGGATATCTTCGTATTTGGCCGCGCGCAATTCATCGACCCGCGCTTGTTGTTGGGCGACCAGTTCGGCACGATCGATCACCGGTGTGTGTTTTGCCAGTCCTTTGAACGCATGGGATTTTTGATGTTGGGCCAGGTGTGCGGCTCGGATCATGATTTTTGAAGGTACGCAGCCGACATTCACACAAGTTCCACCAATCACCGGTTCCCGTTCGATGATCGTCACCCGGGCGCCTTCTTCAATGGCTCTGAGACCGCAGGCAAAGGCCGCTGAGCCACTACCGATAATCGCAACATGGAGTTGATCACCACCGTTACTTTTTTGAGCCGACGCTGCACCGGTGATCACCGGTTCATCGTCGTTAAGCGGATCGACTTTATAACCCTTCCCTTCGATGGTCTCGATCAATGAATCAAGTGTGGTATTACCCCTCACCTTGAGATCGCCCTTCGCCTCCGGATAAGAGACCTTGATCTGAACGCCTTTGAGCTGATTCAGTGTTTTTTCTATTCCGGCCGCACAACTGGGGCAGGTCATTCCTTCTATTTTAAGTGCTTTGGTCCACATCGGTGACTCCATTTTTTTTCGAATACTTGGATTCTTTTGCGGCTATTGCTGATTACATCCGTCGCCTTTGCAAGGTGTTTGGGTTTTGCAAGCATCTGTACAATACCGGGACAATAAGACAACCGAGAATCAACAAAACAGGCAAACCGGTCAGCCAACCGAAGACCGTAGCAGCGCCGCACGTGCTCAGGTAGATCAATAATAGAGGCAGATAACACACTACGAAATGCCATAGAAAAAACTGTCGCCGCAAATCCTTCATCATTTTATTCTGGCTTTAGCGTGGACGGATACCCCGCATTCGTCGTTGCCTGAGTCAAGGCATCAATATTGGTCATATTAACGTCAAAGGTTACACTGGCCGTCTTAGCGTCGTAATCGACTTTGGCATCTTTTACACCGTCCACTTTCTCAAGTGCTTTGCGGATGGTGATCTTGCACATCGGGCAGTCCATTTTCTGCACATCCAACGTGACCGTTTTGAACATATCTGAGGGGTTGGCGGGCGATTCCGCCGCACTAACTGACGCCAGAGGAATCAAAACCAATAACGTCATCACTAATCTATTCAATATAATTCGCATGAAACATCTCCTATTCAATAAAATATGGGGCATACCACGGGAACGCCAGCAGCGCGAGCAAAATCACGGAACCGACCCAAAAAATATTGCGCTGGTTGTGCTTAACCGACGCTGAAGCACAGGCTTCACCGGTTTCACAATTATCCGGCACCAGATACAGCTTACGAAACCCAAGCCCGATACAAACCAGGGTGGCAATCAAAAAAATAGGGCGCACGGCTTCCATCGACGTTAACGTGGTCATCCAGGCACCGCCGATGCCGAGTGATAGCAAAACCAAAGGCCCAATGCAGCAGGCTGATGCGCCAATGGCTGCCAGAACCGCGCCAACCCCGAGCCAGCTTGGCCTCTTAAATGTTTTTTCAATATCGCTTGACATGGCTAAGCTCCTTCAATAATCGCGTTAAACCCAGTTTAAGATCCGTACTATAGTCCGGTGTCAAGTGGGTCTTTAATATATTTATGTCTATCTCAATAAGACGGTCAGTCAATCGGTTAATTCGGGTCGACATTTTCCGCGCCACGCGCTATCCATCGCTGGTAACACTCGTGGTCGCAAAAGTGATAAACCGCATCACCGATCTCCCGCGTCCGACTGGTACCCGGCTCGCTTGGAATGAGTTCACAACATTCGGTACACCGCCGGCCGGTATTACAAATTTCATCGCTTTCTGGGTGATTATGTTGATTTATCATGAGTCTACCCCGTAATTTTGGATTCGGTGCAAGTATTTATCCAGTACTATGATACGGAGACAAATTGGCGTCTGTAGAGAACCGCTAATATTAAACCTGAATCCGTGGCTCCACTACGGCACAAGGCACAAGGCACAAGCTTTTGATTCCACAGCGGTCAAGAAATGCTCGCTTAACAGTGGGGTGAAGCTAAAAATTATTATTCTCCCTGTGAAACCAATATCTTGCACCTTGTTAACCGCATTGAAGTCACGGATCCAGGTTAAAACCTTAGAAACACGAGAAATTTGTTTTTAGAACGATTTCGCATGGTAAATTTTCTCCTTTTTTAGTCAGGAGAAATATTTATACACTCCGTACTGCGATACGGTGTCAAGCCCGATGGTTATCCACCAAAATTACGAAGATATGTCGATCGCATCGGACAGTGCATCTATAATCGAGCAATGCTCGGTAGAGTGTTCTTTAAGGCAGGCATCGATGAGCTGACTAAGCGCTCTGTCAATAGAGTGAAGGTCTGCAATTTGCCCCTCGATTCGGGCCTTTATTTGTTCGGCTAGCACTCTCACATCACCGCAATGACCGTCACCCAGCGATAAAAGCTGTTCGATTTCCTTGAGCTTGAAGCCTAATTGCTGTGCTCGTTTGATAAAATGCACGCGGGCAATATACGTAGCCGGGTATTCCCGGTATCCATAATTGGGCTTGTTCGGCTCTTCAAGTAAGCCGATACGCTGGTAGTAGCGTATCGTTTCTACATTAACGCCCGCAGCGCGCGCAAGTTTTCCAATGGTTAAGTGCATTCGTCGATTTTAGAAACGATCTGTTAAAAGCAGCGGTTTGCCAATCGGTTTTTCGTAGCATTGCTAATTCAAACTATATCATTGATCGATCTACACCTTAATAAAATAGACTGATCCCTTCTTGGGTTTTTCGAGATCTAATTGATCCGATGTTGTCTTTGCGTTTCGTCGTCAATATATTCGAGTATTGCTGTTGCCTCCTCTAGGTTCAAACGCATATTAGGCATAGCCAGATTGTTATACTTTTTGTATAGCGCCATCGCCAACGGATCTTTTTTCTCCAACATCTGATCCGGAGCCTTCAACCAATCTAGCAGCCATTGCCGATCTCGAATTTGAGTTACAGCGATTAGATCCGGACCCAACGCATCATCTGGCTCATGACCGCTAACCGAATGGCAGGTCGCGCAACGTGTACGAAACAGATCTTCACCTCTGGAAATACTGCGTAATTCTGGCGCATGGCTATAGTCTCCACCCCGCTGAGCCACCCGCCAGTCGGTCAGCCAATTAGTCAGCTGATCCGCCAGTACATGAGGATTCTCAAACGGCGACCGCTTCATCCAACGCCCGGTGCTCTGGTTGCCAATGATTAAACTGACATTATGGTTATTGGAACCATCCTGGATTTCCTCTACGTATAGTCCCAACTTTCTGCGCAGCAGGACGATATCGCTCTCAGTACCGGTCAAAAAGGTCCAGTTGGCACGAAATCTTTGCTTGTACTGCTTTAAAATTTCTGGCGTATCGTTTTCGGGATCGATCGTAATTGAATAGAAGAATATGTCCTTTCCCAAGCGATTCCCCAGTATATTCTGCACACGCATCAATTGAGCGGTCTCCAGTGGACATGAATCCTTGCAATGGGTATAAATGAAATTGATTGCAACGATCTTGTCTTTTATCAGATCGTCAAAAAAATGAACCGTTTCACCTTGTTCGGTAATCAGCGGGACATTGGGGAAATAATTAGCCCCCCAAGGTGAAGCAGCACTAGCGATATTTAGGTTTCCGAAAACCAATAGGGCGATGGCCGCCACCCAATTGTATTTGCGCATAGTCATTCTCATAGAAAAGTTGTATTTTCTAAAGAGAATCCGCAGTGAACAAACTTCTGCTCACCGCGGATTCATTCCTAATGTTTTAGCTCATATGAGAACTACAGATTTTCACCTCCTTGATCGAGTAGTCCACGCACCCGATGGATCGCGCTATCAATCGTAAATGGTGTTGGGCAGTTGACGACGTGCGGTGATTCTAGGTTGTCAAAGTTATAGTTGTTATTGCCGATATTCGGCGCGGCCACCGCGGGTGGCCATTCTATAACTTCCAGAACACCATCAGCACGTAATTCTTTAAGCTGCTCAAGGCCCTTAACAACCCCGACACTATCCGTCGCCGGCGTCAGCCAATGCGCGAAACCGATGTGCCACATTGGGCTGTAATCGTCTTCAGGCATAAAGTAGGAAGGAACTCCAACCTGACTACCGAACGGTCCACCACCCAATATGCCATTGCCATCCTCAGGTGTCCTTGGATAAGAATCGCGGATCGGTTGAGGTGGCAGGAATTGAATCAACGGTACAGCAGCAGCCGCCAAGAATTTATGCTTGGGTACATAAGGCACGCCCATTGCCATCGACGGTCCAAACGGATAAGTATCCATGACGATGTAGTACGGCAGGTAATCGCCTTCTCCAGACCAAGATTTGTGCAACTTCATCGTTACATGAGGATTTTCTCCTTCGGTCACCAGCTCAAGCACATGCCCTGAAGCATGTAAGGCCCCCCATTCTCTTCCATTATAAAAACACTTCGTATTTGCCGGAAGATCTGGGAAACTCAAACAACTTTCGTCGATCCTGTTATGTTCCCAAGGGTTGTCACCCCACTTGATGATGATCGCGTTAAATACCACGTCTTTCCCGCCAAAGTTAACGCGGCGAAGCGGCGAGTAGGTATTATTGTCATCAACATTTGGTATACCCTCAGGATTCTCGTCCCTGGCCCATACCGGATTGGGTAAATCGCCTATGAAGGTCCAGTCTCCATTTTCCGAAACTTTGGCTTCGGAGGTCGCGGCTTCAGGCGCTTTGGCCAACGCACCGGCCCAAGCTAGCCCCAACTCATCCGCCAACTTCTCATCACTCACGTCATGCAGGAAAAACCATACATCTGTTTCGTTTCCTTCAGCATCAACATTGGTTCCTTTGGTGAGCGGGAAAGTCACGGTACCACGTTCATTATCCGGCTCTGGAATAGTGAGCGCGTCACCGATTGGATTGTCACGAACATTGTCCAATTCACCGATCACTGCATCCCTGACCCACACCGATACGGGATCCAACCTCGGACCGTACTGTCCAACGCCATCACCTAATCTTGCGGTCGGCAGCGCCACCGTATCCACGTAGCTTACACCATCCCAACTGGGCAATGGTGTTGGCATCAGCTTAACCTGCCCGGGATGCTCGATATCCCAACGTAATAGCATGGCATGGTCTTCGTGCTGGGTATTGTGGCAATGCTCCATAAAGGTTCCGGCAAATTCCCGAAAGCGCAGCGCCAATTCAACCACGTCGCCGCTGTCAGGCTGAGGCCCGATACGGTACACATCCTTTCGCGCCCATTTTTCCCATTCCGGTGGTTCTTTGCCGTTTCGTCTCAGCACGATACCCTCTTCGAAATGGATATGGACCGGATGGCTCCATGTGCCACTGTTGACCAATCGCCAAACCTCCAGGCCTTCTGAGTCTTTACTGGGCGCAGACGAAAGGCGACGAGGATCCATTCCAAAGCCTTTACCACCATCGGTTTCCATAGACCATGGCGCATCATCCGTTGGTTGTTTTTCAAACTCGAAAGTCCGATGAAGGGCGTTGGCAAGCTCCTCTTCGTTGGGTCTTCGCAGTGGAATCATTTGCTGCTTTCCAGCCACGTACTCAGCAGGATTCATACTGCGATCCTTACCATTGTATTCATGTACCCGGAATTCCATGAATTTACCAACGACCGGATCACCACCGACCCAGCGATCGGCTTTGCCATCACCGTCATCGTCCTTGGTCTTTGGTGAATAGTTGCCACTTGCGATATCCGCCATCGCAATCGCCCTGTCCGTCGCTTGACCATCCTTATGCTGCAGCAAATTGACCATATAAAGCTTGTCGCCTGGTTTGAATTTGCTGAAATCGATAATGATGTCATAACGTTCCGCGATACCCTGGGTTGGCAATTCACCATTCTCAAAATAGACGGTATGTTCCATAATATTGCCGTCATTCGCGATCATATAAAAAGGTACAGGATTACCTCGTTCATCCATCAATCCCACTTTGAAATAGCGCGAAACCGAACCGTTCAACAAGCGAAAACGATATTTGCGCGAACGAACATCCATATACGGTTTGAATAACCAATTGACCGTCATCACGTCGCCGATGAAACCATTCTGATTAAAAGGATTGAACCAAAGTTGACCTTCACGATCCCAGGCTTTTTCCGCCAAAACCAGATTGACGTCATAATCACGATTTCCCCAATCCAACGCGGTACCGCTGGGAAAGCGCAAATTAACCCCATCATCGATAGATTCATTACCGCGATCCAGCGCGCTGTAATAGTTCATCATCGCAACATTGCCTTTGTAGACATTTTGCGCGGTGAAATCCAGCATATGGTCGTGGAACCAGTGCGTACTCATAGTTTCGCGCCAATCGCCCGGCAATTTCTTGATACCACCGCGACCATCCGGCGCACCCGCTCTGGGATCACTGGCATCGGTATTGATCGAGTCATTACCGGCAATGACCATGGGCCACCGATAGTCATAATACTGCCCGGGAAAGTAAAAGCTATTGGCATAACCATCGCTTTCTGCGGGGTTATGACCGTTATGCTCGTGAGTGGTAATCGTGTGCACGCCAAATCCTTTGTTGGCGGCCACATCAATCGGTAGCGCATTGTAATGACGCATCAATACCGATTCTCCGTAACGAACATTTAGAAGCTTAGGCGGGAATGTACCGTCGAAGGTCCAAAGGGCCGTCGATTCCTGAACCGGCATATTCGGATGGAATTTTACATCGATACCATCGGTCGTGCCGTCAAAACCAGGAGCACCGGCGGTATTATGGTATAACCCCTTTTTACCAAACTCGCCTTTTCTATATTTGTGTCGTTGCTTTCTATCGCGCATTCCACCATTCGTCCGCGCACCAGCCTGAGCCGTTTGAAAATACACTTCCGGTTTAAATTCATCCCAACGCTGGTGTGACCAACCCTGACCAGGGGGACGTCCTTCAGCGGGAGGATCATCCAAACGACGACCCAAAAACGATTCGATCTCGGATTGCCATGGATTGAGATCCTTGGTATTCGAGAACTTCGTCGGTGTAGGCCAAATGCGCTGTTTGAGAAAGCGGTCAAGCTTTTTACTTTTTGGCGCACTCTGAGCGTCTTTCGGAGCGGGTAACGACCGCCATCTGCGCGGGCGTCGTTTTTTAAATTTCAATCGCTTTGTGCCAAACTCCTCAAAGCGTAACATCTTTTGGCTAAATGCTTGTGCGCCAAACAATGGACTCGGAGCACCGTTGGTTGGAATATTAAATTTACCGTCATCGCGTTGTTGTTCCTCCGGTAACACGTTGTTGTGTTCCGTATCGGCAACGGATTCGGTAACACCTCCTTCGAATGCGGCTTGGTTTGCATCGGGGAGTCCTTCGGGTAGATCTCCTGTCACTAATTCAGTGAACCTTGACGGATCATGGTCGGGTGGGAACGGGTTGCCGGAATCAGCATCCCCATAAACATTGGTGGCACAAAAACAGGCCGCCAACAGTGTGGTTCCTAGACGTTGTCGAAATCGCTGTGAAGTATCATAAATACTGGAATGATATCGTTTTGCCATAAGAAACATCTCCTTTATAGCTTAGATTTGATGACATCCTGCCATCGAGGTAGTGACGCAATCCAAATAGTTTGCAGAACGCGGAGTAACATGGATAGCTGGCAGTTACAATATCGTTTATGACGCAGACTATCGGTGAAATGATAAATAAGAAGATGGTGTAAAATTACCGGGACAGACTACATCTTTGAGAAAGAATATTTCGCCTCATGGTAGATGCAGAACCCTTGAACCCTATAGATTGTCCGTTGATTTCGCGCAAGCACGCAGATTGGAGAGTGCCTATTAGGGTTGTTTTTTTGCTTCGGCGAATGCCAGATACAACGGTGGCACCAAAAACAAATTGAGTATCGTCGACGTCACCAGGCCTCCAACAATGACAACTGCCATTGGGTATTCGATTTCATGACCCGGCAAATTACCTTGGAAAATAATCGGTAATAAGGCCAGACCCGCAGTCGATGCTGTCATTAATATGGGTACCAAACGCTCCTTCGCACCACGAACGACCAAACCCAAACCAAAGCGCTCATCTTCAAATTCTTGCAAATGCTCAAAATGGCTGACCAACATGATTCCATTGCGCGCGGCAATGCCTAATACCGTCACAAAACCCACCAAAGAACCCAGCGACAAAACACCTCCGCTTAAAAATGCGCCTATCACCCCGCCGATCAATGCAAATGGCAGGGTCAAACCAATCAACAGGACCAATCGAGTCGAACCGAATTCGACGTGCAGTAACGCAAGAACCCCAATCAATGCGATCAACGATAACATCATCAACCTTTGACTGGCTTGTTTGCGTTCCGCATATTCACCTAATAGTTCGGGATGGTAGCCTTGCTGGAAAGAGATCGATTGCAATCGTTTTTCAATCTCCGCAGCAACCGAACCCAAATCCTTACCCCGAACATTACAGGTCACGTCAATACGCCTCGAGGCACCTTCGCGCTTTATCGTATTCGGTGTTGGGACAATTTCTATTTGGGCGACCGTTTTTAGCGCAACCGGCGTTCCTAACGCTGTTTCAATGCGTAATTCCTTGAGCGCGTTCAAGTCAGACCGTACTTTGGGCTCGCCCCATACCGAAATACCAATTACCTTTTGTTGTTGGTAGAGCTCGCCGACCAGACGACCCTTGACTAAAGTGTTGATCGACTCACGAATTTGCCCCGGAGTTAAACCAAATTGAGCCGCGGCATCGTTATCCACTCGAACTTGAATTTGTGGTACCAAGACTTGCGGTTCGACCTTGAGATCCACAACCCCATCCACCGATTTGATCGATGTTGCTATTTCTTGGGCTTTTTCACGAAGCACCTGCATATCCGGTCCAAAAACCCTAACCACTATGGTCGCGCTGGCACCGCTTAGAACTTCTTTGATTCGTTCTTTCAGGTAGGTCAATACATCGCGGTACAGTCCTGGATAGCCGTCTACCACCTCTTGGACTTTTGTCAGCGTCGAATCATAATCCACGTCCGGATCAAGGCTGATCCACAACTCGGTAAAATTTGGCCCGACCACCTCATCGGCGACTTCCGCGCGCCCGATGTGAGAACCAAAATTGCGTACCCCCGGAATGGCTCTGAGTTCTTTACTCGCGCTAATGGTGATTCTACGCATGGCTTCGAGTGAAGTCCCTGGTTTCTCAACCCAATGCATCAGAAAATCGCGTTCTTTAAAATTGGGTAGAAACTCCTCTCCCAATTGGGTCAGCGCCAGACCGGTCAAAACGAACGTCGATGCCAATAAAATTACTGCCCAACGGACGCTCCCCGCACAGCGCGGTAAAACCGCACTGTATCGGTCCTTCAACCAATTGACAACCGGAGGCTCGCGCCGACGTTTCGGAGCACCTGGCAGCAACCACAAGCATAGCGCCGGTGTTACAGTCAGGGCGACACACAAGGATGCAATTATCGCGAGCACATACGAGAAGGCTAGCGGACGGAAAAACGTACCCGCCAAGCCCCCCATAAAAAAAACCGGGAGAAATACCAACACCACAATCATACTGGCAAACACAACCGCACTGCGAACCTCGAGTGAAGCTGCCAATACGACTTTAAACGGCGATTGCGGAGAATCTTTAAGGCGATTTAAACGCAAACGCCGCGAGATGTTTTCGACATCTATAATCGCATCATCCACCACTTCTCCGACAGCAATAACCAGTCCGGCTAACACCATGGTATTCATCGTACTACCCCAGAGGTACAACACGACCCCAGCGGCAAGCAACGATAAGGGAATCGCCGATAAGCTGATCACCGCCGTGCGCCAGTCATACAGAAAAATAACCAGAATGATCACAACTAGCACACATCCGGCCAACAATGCATTACCCAGATTATCAATCGATTGCTCTATGAATGTCGCAGGACGAAAAATTGTCGAATCCACTTCAACATTTTCGAGACCCGGTTTCAGGGTCTCAAGCGCCGCCTCTACATTGCGGGTGACATCCAGAGTATTACCCCAGGGTTGCTTTTCGACGATCAACAGCAAGCCAGGACCATCATTGATCACCGCATCTCCAATCGGGGGAGGATACCCTACGACAACATCGGCAACATCGCCTAAGCGCAGGGGTATCCCGTTGCTAAAACGAACTACAGTTCTTGCTAGTTCCTCGGGTGATTCGATTGTGGCCTGATGCCTTAGCGCGATACGTTGATTGGGGGTATCCATGAAACCACCGGCGGAAATCACCGCCGCCCCACCGGCCGCGTTAATCACTTCAGTCAAAGATACATTCAACGCATTTAATCGATCCGGATCAACCAATACCTGGAATTGACGGTCGCGCTGTCCCCAAATAGCTACATTCGCAACCCCCGGAACCGCCATCAAACGTGGGCGTATGGTCCACAAAGCCAAATCACTAAGCGCCATTTGATCCAATGTCTCCGACCAAATTCCGATCTTTAACGCGCGACTGGTAGACGATAATGGCGGTAAAATAATCGGCGTATTGGCAACCGAGGGTAAACGTCCGGCTGCAATTGCAAGACGTTCTTGGACCAGTTGCCGGGCTCGCATTAAGTCGGTATCACGCTGAAATATCAATTTTATGGACGATAAACCCAGCACAGACTTTGACCGCATGGTCTTTAACCATGACGTGCCATTCAATGCATACTCCAACGGCAAGGTGACTAGGCTTTCAACTTCTTCAGTCGACAGCCCAGGTGCCTCTGTTTGAATTTCCACCAAAGGAGGGGCAAACTCCGGGAATACATCGAGCGGAATCTCACGAACCAAATTGGCACCGACAAAGGTTAGTAATATTGCGGCAACGACGACCAATACACGCAGGCGTAACGCAGCGGAAATTATCCAGCTGAGCATAATTATTTACCGACGCCGAATTCGGTTCCAAACAATTCCGCCGCACCGGTCGTAACCACCGGTGTACCGATTGCTAGACCTTTGTCCAACACGGCTAGACCGTCCTGAATGTAGAGCACACGCGTCCGTAAGCGCGCGTATGTTAAATCGTCTATCTTGGCATACACCCACGAATTTCCGTGTACATCGCGCAATATCGCGGACCATGGCACTACGTTTCCATCGGTTTGTTTGATCAGTGGTATCTCCACCCCAACCCGTTGATTGGGTCTGAATTTTCCATTTGGATTACTCACTTGGTAAAAAACATCCACGGTAGAGGCATCTGCGCGGGCAAATTGTGGTGCGGCAGAAATGGGCATCGCTTGAAAAGCTGTCGCATCCAAGTTCGCCCCCAACCGCCCCAAACGTGCAGGTGCGCTTAAATCCAGATCTTCAACGTCGTTGACGAAGACCGATACCCTAAGCCACAAGTCCTCTCGAGTATTTGTAGCTAACGCAGGCGGCCCCAGCAATGCTCGGCGGTTTTTCATGGTTTGTAAATCTGCGGCCGCTATGGCGTAGTCGGCTCGCGCCTGATCCAAACTCTTCTGACTCCCTGCTCGATCCGCGACCAGTTTTTCCGCCCGCTTAAGTGAAATCTTAGCATTGTTTAACCGCACAACCGCCGCATTGACGCGGCCATCGGCATCGATCTGGGATTCAGCAATGCGCACCAGCTCAGAAGGATTCATTATTGCTGTAATGCCTTGGACCGATTGGCTGTCGTTACCCTGTTTTGAAAGGTTATCCGCACTAATCGCGGGCAATAAAATTTCCCCAGAATACTTTCGATAACGCAGCACCGGTTGCTGCACGACAGGGACAGTTTTAATCCCCAAACGCTGCTCTGCTTTTGTAGTCAGTTTTATTCTGTTTAAGCTTAATTCATCACCCGGTTTATCAACCACGGCTGGGGGATTTGTTTTGCTATTTGACGCAGCTTCCAGCGCCACTGTTTTGCACAAGAATAGGATGAAAATCATAATGACAAATCGGTTCATCTGCTTCATTTTTCGATTTTAACTCCTATTTTTGTACCAAGATTAAATCCAACCGCCCACCCAAACTTCGCTCCAATTCAGCAACGGCTCGCCTTAATGCAGCAATGGATTCCGCTTCGCGGCGCTTGGCTTCGAACAAATTCCAGGTTGCATCTAATACTGGGAGCATCGACGTCTCTCCTGCTGCGTATGCTTTATTGGCCTGTTCCACAGTCCTTTCCAACGGCTTCTTCATTTCATCACGCCAGGCCAGAATACTTTGTTTAGCCTGTAGATATCGCGCGAATGCTTGCCTAACCTCCATAGCAATTTGATCGCGTAGCGCGGCGTAACGATGACCGGCTCTTTGTAGTTGAGTTTTACTGCGCGCAATCCCGGCTTGGTTACGGTCAAATATCGGTATAGGGAGCTCAGCTCCCGGCCCCACCTCAAACATATTTTCTGAGCCTTTGCTATTCGAATCAAACATACCGGTCAAAGTATAAATTTCGGATTCAGCCAAACCTGCATTTTCTCCAGCAACTTCAATTGCAATTTCAGCAGCGCGCAAATCCGGCCGACCCGCTAGGGCATCCTCGAGTAATTGAGCCACAGTTCTGGATAAAACGGGCGGGTAATACGAATCAGGCTGGATAAATTTGACCTCCGAAAACGCTAAACCTGTAAGCCGCCGTAAACTTTCATGGGTCACGGTAATTTCATAGACGAGTAGGGATGCCTCCAGCTTGGCCTGTAGCGCGGTGTTGGTGGCGGTCGCTACATCCAATTCGCTCACTTCGCCAGCTCGATAACGAGCATCGGCCAACGCGGCAGACTGCGCGAGTACATCGGCTGATTGATCAGCAATATTCGCGCGCATTTGGGCAAGCTGAAGTTCTGCAAAAGCCAATTTGACGTCACGAATTACATCCAGTCCATTTTGCACCAAATTTTTCGTGACCCGCTCTAATTCTAATTCTGCAATATCAATACGTTGTGGTCTAAGCCACAATGATTCGAGTGGATAACGAATTGTAAATTCCAGTTGCTTGGGGCCAAGCGGAAAAAAAAGGGACAAATTCGGATTGGGTAGAATCTCGGCGCGTAACAAATTGGCATTGGCCAAACCCAAATCGGTCAATGTTTCCTGAAAAACCGCATTGTTCCATAACGCTAATCTGATTGCATCGTCCTCGGTTATTCCTTTAGCCAGATCAATTCCCGTTGGCAATTTCAATGTTTTAGGTTCAGTTTTCTCAGTCAACTGATAACCGCTACGGGCGTTTACACTATCCGATACTTCATCGAGTGAAATAGATTTACCACCGCAGCCCGACAGCAAAAAGCCGATTACGAAAAAGGATAACGCGTTTTTGGCATTAAATTGACGCAGAAAAATACACGCGGTGCCCAAAAAATTTTTAACCCAAATTGCTCTCATCTTTCAAATTCACGTTCCAACCGGACACCTTCGGACAATCAAAAGCATACCCCTCTAAATTAAGATCGTTTGAAGGTTTTTCGGAAACCTGCTGCCAACCAACCGCCTTTTTGCCGCTTGTTCAGGGCTTGCAATTCCAATACCGCTCGATCATGACTGATCCGTTCGGCCGCCATGTCTTGATAAATTCGGTTGGCCTTTTTGCGTCGTTTCACCGCGTCACCCGCGTCCAAAAAGGCCTCCAGAAATTCTATTATTTTGGAAAATTTGTTATTGCTTTGCACAACCGTCATTTGCGAACGTGCCTTTGCCAAAGCGTTATCCAAATTTTGGGTAATCAATTTTAGTTCTGCCTGATAGCGTTCATTTTGAGCAATGGCACTATCCTTTACCTGGGTTACGGTATCACGGACAGTTTCCTCGCATACAACACCATATTCTTGGAACGATGCCAACGCGCGAAGCCCCTTATCTGCAATTTTAGAATCTGAATCGGCTAATTGTTCACAAGCTCTATAGCAAGCTTCCCAGGCTTGCCACCGATAGACAAAATCAAGACCGGTACCCTTGATATTCTGCATTCCGATAATACGATTGTAAAATCCTGGTGGCGTTTCATCGCAAATGTGTTCTATGACTTTGTTTCCTGTTGCATAATAATCCTCCACGGTAAATAGTTTCCGTTGAAACCAATTCCAAAGCAAGTCACGAAACTCTTCATTGAGGCCCGTAGAAATATTTGCCGATGCAGCATCAAGTTTATTGACAAAACCCTGATAGCTTTCCAATAAATCAATATCGCAACGTAAATACTTTAATATCTCCGGCGCACAAGTTATCTCCGCCTGACTCAATCGTTGTTCCAGTTGTTCACTTTGCTGCCACAATTCGCATAAACTTTCGATATCTTCTGAATTACAGACCGGTTCTAGCATGGTCCTAAGACGCGTTAGCAGCAAATCCTCCCGGAATGGCACGCGAAAACGTTGCGCCATTGCATGTAAGATTTCCTTGGGTGATTCGTCCTGATCACCAACCAAGTTAACTTCTGCAATCCATTCAGCCCAAGACTCCCGAATATATCCGTTAAGGCCAGCCAAATTATTCCCTATCAATATACACCGGTCGAAACAAATATCTTTGGCCACTATGCTGCCGAAAACACGGGATCTTGCGATACGATCGGCTCGATTGTTGATCACTACAGTAATCCATAACCCCGGGTCTTTTTCCAGATTGGTCTTATCGAATTTCAAGCGGGTCCAATTCCCCAAACAACCAAATCGTTCATTCGCCGACATCCCATTTACAAACTCCAATTTCCGGGTACGCCAAGCTGCACACGGATAAGTTTTGAGTACCCCCAAATCGGCAACCACACGGTCCGCCATCTCCTTTAAGGCAAAATCCCGGGGGATCTCCAATTCATCAGCCATAGACAAAACCAGTGCAATATTGCAAGGGTGTTCATCGTAGGGAAATCGATCCAAAACATCCGGTGCAAGTATCCCGGATTGTAGCCAATCTACTCGATGAATTTCTGTATTAAGCTCTAGTGCGGCGAATTCCAGAATCGGGTACATCTGTTCCTCGCTGGTCAGCAAGGTTGAATTACGCGGAATAAAATTGGTCATCACTTGCGGAATGTTGATTCCAGCCGGTCCCTGCAAATCTTCGTGGTCCGGGTAGGTATTGGTGATGGTTGCAATATCATCGCGCATCCACTGCCGCTGTAATAATTCTACATAAGACGGTGTCAGACCCATACATTCCCAAAGGAATACCTCGCAATCCAACTTTTCGGACAGACATACCAAATTGTGCTGCTCCCATATAGTCGCTTTGTCGTACGGACGAAACAAGAACATTTCTTTGACATCACCATAGGGATGCGCATGCAAAAACATTGCTTCACAACCCGATGTTTTAGAAACCATGGCATAACCCAGCGCATTTAATAATGCAGCCTTGATCCGTTCTGTTCCCGATTTACCCCGTGTACCCCATCCCCCTACAACTAAAGGTATGCTGCGACGCGCGACCTGAATTTTACGGTATTGATAAATATGTTTTCCGACAAAATAGGAAATAACCACCGCCAAAAATATAGCCAATTCATACAGCGAATTTTCGTAGATGGAAAAAAAATAATCGCGGAATCTAGACCAAACTTGCTCATCCGGTAACAAAAATCCTGCCGGGAAAAAACGCCTAACCGCAGGGTCTTCAGATACGGTACCTGCATCTGTCGCGTGCCCCCTGTAAAGGATCTTGATTCCGAGCGCATGCAAAGCCTGTAAATAGCTATCGGGCGAATCCTGACCATCCTCTTTCCAATTGCGCAAATTAGCGTAATGGCGAAAATTCAAGGTCAACTGTAACCATGCCCGAACCCGAGTAATGCAAGAACGGGGCGGTACGACTTCAGTGACGCCTTCACTGCTGTAAAGATAGATCGGTTGGCCGGAAAAATTTCTGGGAAGCGCGGAAATCACTTCGTCTACCAATGGGAGATACCCCCGCCAACCATCTTCTTCCGAAATATAGAGTGGTTCTCCGGGTACTCTGGTTTCGGCAAGCTCGGATACGATCGTAGATGGCGCACGTATGGCCCCATAAAATTGCCTGCCTGTAGTGTGTGAATGGGCTTGTCTTTTATCCGGCGATGGATTGCGGCACTCATAGATCAGGCGCCAAAACCTGAACCCAAAAATGTGTCCACGCGTCAAAAACCGTCCAAACCAACTAGTTTCGACTTCGTATCCAAAATCATCTTGTGCCAGCACGGACATGACCCGTCCCAGGGTTGGATCGGCCACATCTGAAAATTTCTTCGGCAAACGACGTGATCGTCCAGGCTTAACCTGCCCAACAGTTGCTTTTAATTCTCGATAGCAGGTTCGCGCCTCGGCATTATTTAAACACCAAAGCCTCTCTCTTGTTTGGCTAGCCCATCGCCGAACAGATAGAGAATCGGCTTTCTGATGGAGTATTTCTACCCGCGGTAAAATTTCGCGGTAAAATAAATCAATCCGATCACGACGCCCTGTTTTCAGTAATCCCGCAAAACATCCTAGCGCAGTTTTTAGTCCAACCCGTAACGCGAAATCGTCAACCTCCTGGGTTAAACTATCGAGTAACAATTGCAGCGCAAATTCAAAGCTAGAATCATGGCTGATCAACCTGACCAAGGACAGCAAACCTGCTGCTCGAACTTGCACAATACTATCGTCCAATACGAAAAGCCGAAGATAGCGCTGCATATTGGTGAATGACGCTTGCGGAAGGATTTCTGCGACCGCTTGTCGTACAAACGGGCTAGGATCATCACAAACGATCGGCAAAAGATCCTCCAATTGCGCTAAATTGGTAAAATTGTCACCCATAATTATTACAGCCCGGCGGCGAAAGAATATATCTTCGTCCTGCAAAGGTTGTGACAGCCGTTTGTGCAAAGCACGCTCCAAAGATTCCGGAGACAAACTTTGTAGTAACTGTAGAGCTTCGCATTGTATCCATACCAACTGAGTAGGTTGCAGAGCCGATCGAAAAATATATTGCAGCGTGTCTTCGCCAACGCTTTTTTGTTGGTATTCGCGGGGCATACCCATCAACGCTTGACTCAGGCATCTAAAAGCCTCGGTCGTCACCCGTTGATCGCCCTCATAACTAAGAATCGGTTTGACGACGGGCTCCAAAGCCATTCGTTTCCATAACCGTTTATATTCCATGATCTCGCCGTCTTCGCTCAGCACCAATGAGGCCATCTTCCCCATGCACTCAAGTCTGAAGCTGACGTGTCTCTCCAACGCTAAGTGACGACGTTGATAACGGTCGCAAACAGCGTCATGGCCAAACCATCTTGAAAATGCCCGTTTATCCTGTCGAAGCTGTTTACGGCCTGCGCCCAGGTTCTTGGCATAATCCAATATCATCTGGCGCCGTTCCTGTTCGCTGGCCGCTCGCCCGTAGGCCGCACTATATTGGGCATAATCGCGCTTCATTGCGCTAATTTGTTTCAGTTTTTGTTCTATATCGTATACAAAAAACTGCACCAAGCGCTGACCTTGTTGACCCGCCAAAGAGCGCCCTTTCTCAGGATCTGGAGCGGGCGGCGCGGGCCACTGTGTAAAATCTTCGCAAACTTGGTCCAATAAGGTCGCATGCAACCGCAGCCAATATTTATCATGACCGGACTCCAGTAATGATCTGACCGATTTACGGCTAAGTTCCAACATCTTCGAGAATATTATTAGGTTGCCTGGGAATACGAGATTTCAACAACTGTCTAAAATTTGGCGTGCCAGGACGGAAGTCTCGGTAGCCACGCCCCTCGCTTGGGAACCAACTGACCGAAAAGTACCCCAGATCCGCACTTCGTTCTATATCACGGCTGTATTGCATGCCAAATCGAATCAAGTTTTTCTCGTTGAGCCAATGATCCCAATCCAATGTGAAATTCGCCAGGCTCCGTTGCGCCGCGCGCCGCCGGTCACTATCGATATAGAAAAATTTTCTACGATAACTAAGATTCGCGACAACCGGGCCCAATAATTGGCGCCACCCAACCTTCACAGAAGTATGATCGGGCTCGATCAAATTCAGATCTTCGTTAGATACCACAGCACCTTGTACCAACCATAAAGTGTCCAACCACGGATTGTGCTTCAATGCCAGCGATAGTGTTTGCCCGAATTTGTGATCACCCTTGTATTGAGTAAAAATATCCTGATCTACACGGCGCCGCGCCTGTGGCCCAAGCCGGGCCCACTCGGCGTTTGATATGCTTAAATATCGCACAAACGCCGACAATGAAGGATGCAACGATGTGCTTGGCGTCACTGGTATTTTTTTCGAAACCGCTCCGCGCAGCAGTCCACTCGTTTCTACCTGTTTATCTGGAACTTGTAGATAAAAATCACCCTGTAATTTAAAGTTAGGCAACCAAGAATCGCTAATAAAGTCTAGCCGTTGTTTCAAGCCCAGACTAGGGTTTCCCCGCTCACGATAGCGGGCCAGAAAGCTTGATTCAGAATAAAAATCACGATATTCGGGCTTAAAATAATAAGCCGCGTCGAGTTGCACAAATTGTTCGGGCTGCGTACCTCCATTGTCTTCATCGACATTGTTACGCCTGACCAAGGCTGTGCGTACACCTAAAGTCCCATCTTCTTGCGCACCAAGCTCAAAGACATCATCAATACGAATTTCATCCGCAGTCGCTGCGTCGGAAACATTTATAATGGTGGTCTGAGCAACATTCGGTGTTTGCGCTTCGATTCGGCTAACATTTTGTGGTCGGTTTGAGGTTCGCCGTGTGAATAACCGAACCAATGATTCTTTTTGACCGGCAGTCGGTTTAATAGTCGCTACATGCCAACCACGCCCGACCTTTTGGTAACGTGTTGAAACGACACCGCCAAACCGTTCATCAATGCGTAACCACGCTGGACCCATCACATGAGCGCGCAGCGGATCACCTACTCGGGTTTTATAATAAGAGCGTTCGTAATCTTTGACCAAACCGGTCGGACCGCGTGCAGAATCCTTTATACGCACGCCCAAAAACTGATTTTGGGCGGTGGGTTGGAGCAAAGACAAGCGCAGTTGATGCTCACCGGTGGGTATCGCTACAGTGACTTGCTTCGATCTGGCTTTACTATTAAGTACAATGCGCCGCTCGATACCTTCGTCCAGCCGATATAACACCGTCATTGATTGTGGCGGCAGGAAGTCGGGCATTCGTTGCATCAAATCCAACCGAATTTTGGACGGCTGAGTATTCATGAAGGCCAGTACGAGTTGACTCGCTCCCGAAACCACATGCTCATCTTTTGAAATTTGCCCGAGCAGGGCTTGGCGTTTTTTCAAATACGGACTTTCAGGTTGCCAGCCTTGGATTTTTTTAAATTCCAAACCCGGCCCTTCTGCAACTTCCGTCACGATGACCCATTCGCTACGCCTTGAAATTCTCTTCCATAGCGTTTGAATTTCGCTAGAACCTGGAAAGGTTCGGGCAATTTCTTCGCCTACAAGCCAAGCGTCTTTTTCTTGTTTGGGATAGTTTTCTACTAGCCAGGTTATCGCAGTAATCTGGGACAGTGCTGCTTCTTCGGTTTGATTGGAGTCAAGTTTTAATACGCCATTCCAGTCTTGTTTATAGATCAATTCGAAAATATCTTGGTTCGTCTCTTGTGGCAAGCTGCTCATATACTCCGACCCAATCTGTTTCGTCGGGCGCTGGTCCGGATTTAGCAACAAATGGTTGGTCAAACGGCTACGTCCATTCACTGTTTCTAGCACACTGTATTGCTTAGATTCAGCATCGCTTGCACTAGGTTCTAACGGCGCCATTCGCAGTGAATCCAGGCTAGCTCGAGGAAATACAGATAATGGTAAACGTGCCTGCGAGGTGTACCACTGGACAACCAACGGCGTTGAGTAACCGTCAACGCTAATTTCATTCAATCCGGGGCTTAAGTTATGTTCATAGTTAACGGTCTGTCCAGGTTTCAATGCGTCGTCCAGCAGAACAATATTATTGACCGGAGCATTTCCAGAAATAGGAATAAATTTTTTGCGGCCATTAATTTTAAATCTGATCCATCCATTGAACGGCTGTGTATCGGCTGATCTATGCAGTGGCCGCACTTTTATCTTTATCCGACCCGGTCCGATGACTTTGAATGACACCGGACGTTTTCTGGTCGCACGAACAGCGCGTTCGAAAATATCGAGTTCAATATTGTGCAGGGTTTCACCCTTGGCATAATCCTGGACAGAAAAGGTTGAATTACTCCATTCATATGATCCAGGCTGATTCCAAGCCAACCAATCATCGATTATTTTCTTGTTGTTTTCGTTAGCTTCGACCAATTTTGCTTTGTTAACACGTAAATTTAGACCTCGATCCAGTGTTTCCAACCAACTTAAGCCCGATTGCCCTGCTTTGGTCCAATTGATACGCGCAGATGAATAATTTCCTCGACGCTGGTCTAGAAGTCCGGTCCAAAAATATCGCTTCTGTTCTGATACTTTTGAGAGATTTTGCTTAAACACCTGCCACCAGCCCAAGCGATATGAAGCAAGCAATAATTGCTCCGGATCCCTTTCAGATTGTGGTAATAGCAAACCAATTAACAACGCCTCTTGGTATTTTCCATCGGCGATATGGCGGTTAACTAGTTCCGTCAGTGTTTGCTTTGACGGACGATGTATAAACATTGCGGCAGCAAGCATACCAGCCGCTTCGGTATTGCCACTCTTTTCATAATTAAACCGGAGTTTATCCGCAGCGGCCTTGCTTATTTCGGAATATTCAGATAAAGATAAATAGCGCCACAGGCGATCTGCCAAGTAAACTTCACCACTGTTAGATAAACAGGCTGCCACACGGAGTTGGGCAGTTTCTTTATCTTTACCTATGCTCGATTCGACAATCCCAGCCCAAATTCTAAGTGCGCCTATCCAGTTGCCCTTTCGTTCTTCCCATAACGCGGATATTTTTTGCTCCTGCAACCCATCATTATTGAAAGTTTTTCGACTCGGTAACTGATATGTCGCAATGGACGCGTTATAGCGCAAAGAACGCGCTCGCAACCGGCGAATCAATGGTAGCCAAAGGTTCTCTAGCACCCGTTGCCCCATATTGTTATCTTCGCCTTTCCCGATCAACGCCGCATAAAAATATTGGTATGCGGTTTGGCGACCGATCTGCTCCAATAAACCCGAATATGAGGATTCACCGACGCTAAACGTTTTACCGGCGCGATATTGCAGAGCAACTCTCACCGGAGTTTTCGCATTTACATCTTGCCAAACTCGAATCTCGCGAGTTGCTGCCGGAACAAACAATTCGAATGTCCCAGCAGAAATCAATGGAGCCGGTTTCCGCAACGCAGCAAAGGCGCCACTCAGCGTCGGCTGCCCTGTAAGATTATGCCGCTTCATTAATTGATCCAACGCGGCATCGGCTGGATTAGTTTTCAGTTCGTAGATAGCATTTTTGTCTGCATTGGTAATTCGAATCCTGAGTGGCTTGAAATTATCCATCTGCAACCAAAATATGCCTTGATCTTGTTGAAAGTTTTTGTCTACTGCAATGCGCAGTTCGGTTGATGCGGTCCTCGGTGGCAATCGGTAAATAAGTACGTCATCGCTTTTTCTGTTTGGCAGGGTATCAAAATGCCCAAGCACGCTACGCGATAACCATTCTTCCAGGTGTTGCTCTGATATTGTTGCAAGCTGCTCTGATTGGCCTAAAGCCCTAAGCTGTCTAGGTATAAAATATGCTGTTTCGTGCGAGCGGTTTTGCAATTTTTTCAGCGGTAAAAGATTGCGATAGGAGGTTCTAAATCCAGCCAAACGATGGGCTTGCTTTTGCACCTCCTGAGCCTCGAATTGTGTCAGGGCTGAATGCAACAGGTAGCTACTGCCGACTAATCCGCCATTGCGAAAACTATTATCACGAACCATCCGCTCGGCGACGAAAAGCCGGTCAACCAGCGCTAAGTCCGGCTTCTGACTAATTTGTTTGAGCTCTTTATCATTAAGTGACCAAATCGACAGTCCCCACTGACCGGCAAAGTCCCTGTTATCATTAACCAAAGTTAAATTCGACTGATTCAGATCCGGTAATAGAAAATCGGATTTGGCCAATTGCACCGGACGCACAAGTAAGGGGCGATCTGCGCTAATAGACACTTGGTGCTTCCCGTCAGGCACATCAAAATAATCTATTTGGCGATGTCCCAACACCGTGGGTTGCCCATCTACCCAAATGGAAAACGATGTTTCGGCGCTAGTCGACGATTCAATCCATTTGTCATGCCAACCATCCAATTTAACCTGGATTCGATAATCTTGAATCAATCGTTGCTCTGTACCCGGATATATCAGATGGCTGTTGAGTTGAATACTGACCGGACCTTGAATTTCGATACTGTTTTGCGAATATGCATCTAGCCGCCAATATTGTTCTCCGACAATATCCTTGCTCCGTCGCAACGAAACTGCCGATTCGCCAAGTGGCAGCGGATAGGTATAATTCAGGTGGGGCGTGACGTCTTCCCGCCGCGCCAGGAATACCGCAAAATCGATCGAATTCGATCGCGAAGCGGTTGTAGAAATACGCGCGAGCAATGGTTTGTTGTAGTGTGATCGAATTAATAAGGATTTACCGTCGATAGCACGCAACGGCTTATGCTCTATCCATAATCCACTACCGTCTGACAAGGAAATTTCCAGGCTTTCTTCCTTCAGTCCATCATCTGGATTGAACAAACGTAATTCACTGCTTATTGGTAACCGCAGCGTTATATGACTTGTCGCGTCAAGATGCACCGAATCCATACCCCAATCGCTATTGGTTTCTGGGGAGATACCATCGATCCACACCGGTTCCGCCGAGATATTGTCCCAACGTAATGCGCGATCCGATTGTTCACTTAAGGCCCTTTGATTCTGATCGATACCCGCCGATACCCCTAGCGGGGTAGCGAACAGGATAACTAGAATGAATCGGGTAAAAAATTTCACAGCATGAAATCCGCTAGCTGCCGGCGCAATCTAATGTAGATCTACCGAGACTGTAGTATCTTTATAGATCCAATGCTGTTGGCCTGTTCCCGCTTGTCGGCTTGCCAACGATAAATAACCGTTCGCCATATCTGGACTCGAAAATGACACTCGATAATCCCCGGGCGGAAGATCTTCAGCGAATGGGATAAAGAACGATTGTCCGGAATTTAATGTTCGAGGCGTCCCCTGTAGAACATACGCAGCTATACCTTCTACTGGCCCGACGTCAAAATGCCGCTTTTGGAAAGTCCAACCCGGATACGGGTTCATTACGGAGCGCTTGATATTTTCGATATCGATATCAAAAACGGTTCGCGCGGTCGAGTCATTTTCGCTATAAATGCGCCCAGAAAGAACTTCCTTTCCTACGGTTTTTTTATGAAAAATAAATTTTAGCCCTCGACGACCAATACGGTGTACTCTCCGCTTTGAGTAAGAAATTCCCTTACAATTCGCTATATGATTCATAAAAAAACGGGACGAAGAATCGGTTTCCAAATGTAGCCGGTGCCCTCCGGTGCTCAGTCGGGGTAAATAGGTGATACCGTGTCGTGCGATTCGATTGGTATGATGAAGTTTTTGCGCATCCAGAAGAACATTTAATTCAAATCGCTTCACCGAATTCTGAAGATGCACAAGCTGTGGCTTAATCGATCTCAGGCCACCATGTGCTTTCAGCTTCACGGAAACATCAACACCAGAGGGAATCTCACAGAATATCGATGCCAAAGCCTGATCCCGATTAGGATCAGATCCACTCGTTACTTCAAGCGGTACGAACAGAAAATCTGAACCCTGATTTATCTCTGGTTTATAATATTCCCATTCATCACTATCATTGAGGGAGCCGACTCGCTCCAGCGGCGGACGACTCTGACCCAAGAGCAAAACGGATTGCTGCGCGATGGTTAATTCGCGTGCGTTGGTAGGCTTCAATAAAAACCATGACGGCAGGGGCTGCGGATCAGCCCAGACTGGAAAAGCATCCTCTGGAACCCGCGTAATTTTGGGCAGCAAGTACGGACGGTTGTATACATTAACCATTGCAGATGCCGAATGACTCAATCTTATCTGCGAAGCATCAGGAGGAATAAGCAAGTAATGGCGTATTGGATCGCTAATACGGTATTCGACAGATCCACCGCGTAAACGGTCAAAGAATGACACCTGATCTGGTAATTTTAATGCGCCGGTTAATATAACCCTATGTTCCTCATCGAGCAATTGATAGTCGACCTGGGAATTATCAGACTGTTCGTTTTGGTTTATCTCGAACGACCGCCGTAGGTCAATACGAAGCGGTGTCGGATTGCCACCACTGTGATGAATTGAATATTCAACCGGCAACTCGGGTGTGCCTATATACAGCCTGTTTAACAATAACTCAGGCGTAATCTCCGCTTCACCGTTATACGTTCGCAAGTAAGCACGCGCAATTAACGCTATCGGTGATTCGATCAACAGGTAACCGCCCTCTACCTGACCGACCGTTGAAAATTCCGACTCTCCCGGGTAGGCTATGGAATTCTGCCAATATCGTTTGGCTGTTCGTCCAAACCAGCTGAGTCGAATAGTCTGATCCTGATCAGGCAAATTTTCGGCTACGACGCGGAATTCCAGGCGCAACTCTCCACCGTGTTCCGGTATAGGAACAACCCCATGGTGAAAAGTATCTATCTCCAACCCCACTGGCAAAATTTCCTCTTTGAAGTTTTCTTTTTCCTGCCCACTAAAAGAGTAGAGCATCTTGGGAAAATAGTGAGTTCCATCCACGCCAACAGGCCCCATAGGCCGCCATTGTTTGTGCAACAAATTCCGTTTTTCCACGGTTGAGAGGAGATGCGACGGGTACACATTGCCTTTTGCCAGATTTTCTTTTTTCCGCTCACTCATTCGCTGCCAGGAAGCCGCCAATTTATGTCCCGCTACCTTTTCCGGGGCATAGGCTCGAGCGACTACAAAATGAATATCCTCAGATCTACTATGTAGGCGCAGGCGGAATAATTTAACGTCACTGCGATCCGCTATATCGAGCAACATTTGTCGGCCATCGGCTATAGAAATAGACGGATCGAGAAAATAAGAGCGTAATTGACCACCGTCACCAGTCTGGTTGATATAACGTGTAATATGAGAACGGTGATGGTAAATCTGATCGTCCAGAATTTCATCGCGAGTACCGATGATTTGGAATTGCAAAGCATAATGCCATTCTGCATCTGCAATTTCGGCCACCACCTGTGGGACACTGGCGTTGCTAATGACCTTTATCTGTTCGCTGGCAGCGGGCACCGGGAATTCTAACCATTGATCCTGGCTGAGACGGTAGGCAATACTCGTGTGAGCCCCCTCTAACGCTACCTCGCCTATTGCGATTGGCTTGTATAGTGTATCTTCGATTACCTTCAGAAAATGAGGCAATCTATACGCTAGCAAGCTAATCAACAGTAGCGAAAAAACAAAATATTTACGATAACGCAGCATTAGCCATTGATCCAATGCAACCACGTCGCACGAGATTCGATAAACTCAGCCAGCCGGTTGCCGAGATTCTGAGCTTTATCAATAGAAACAACTTGACCCGATCTAGGCAGTAAGTTCACCACCGAAATTAGCTTATTGCGATGATCCGACACTGTTAAAAACGCTTGTCGACTGCTCACATCCATTACACGTTTATAGACATAGTTTGGCCAGGAAGACCGTATTTTGTGCAACAGAACTATATCGTGATGCTTTAAATAGGATTCAATTTGACGCTGCAATTCTGTCGGCAATGAATCTGAATGTGTCCAACTTTGCTCCACACCAACAACTTTATAGATATCAGCTTCCTGATTGGCTATCCCTAAAGACCTAAATTGGTTTTCTTGGGTCTTATTTTCGGTTTGTTGCCGATAACCGCTCCTGGCAAGTGGCGACAGCCACATACCGATGAATTGCTTATTCTGCGTTGAATTCAAATATAGGGCTTGTCCGCTTCCAGCAACTTCGTAGCCAGACGTTTCCTCCGACCCATCGACATATTGAAGGCTTAATCCATCGTTACGTATCGCACGCAACAAATTCAATTCAAGGTGCGATGGTTCTCCACCGATTCCACGTCCGTGCGCTAGTAAAACATCGCTTTGGGGAATCGGTTGGTCTGGGCGTATCGCGAATGCGCGACTTTGAATCACGATAAATTCTGCGTCGTTTCGCTCTCGTAGAAAAACCTGATTAACCAGGTTAAAAAAATTGACCTTATTGTGAAAATCGACAAGGTCTGAACTGCGATCACGATTAGCCAATGGATGTGCGCCAGCCACCATCAAAACCTTGGCTTGGATGCGTTCAAAAAGGGTTACTGCGTATTCAAAGCTATTAATTTCGTACAGTGGTCTTGGAATCTGAACCGCGTAGTTTCGACTGTCACTCAACCTGATAACGTAAGTACCCCAATAATGGCGCTCATCCAATGGCCCTGTTTCGGCCAAAATCAAATAATTTTGTTGAGTTGATCGATGCCGGTATCGGACCACGCTATAGCCGAATACACCTGCGGCATTGACGATCGCGCGTAATTCATCCAGCCCGTCTTCGGTCCAACCGGAAGCGCCATACTTATTTTCAACCAAGTGGAATAGTGGCGTAAGCACTTCTTGATCCAAAAACAGCATTTCTTCCGGCTTTGGCACGACATAAAGATCACTACCTTTTTCGGCCATCTCGCCCTTGCTATTCAGCAACCATTCCTGCAGGTAGCCATCGATACTCAAATCCCGCTCTACGTAGGAAATATCGGATTGCAGCTGCAAGCGGCGAAAAAGAAGTTTACGCATATCCGCCGCATTCAAAATCAATTCGGCAAACCCCCAACGCGAAGATTCGCGCTGTATATTGGTTAACGGCGAACGACCCCACGCTACGTCATATTCATCTAGCAGGGTTTTTAGATGAACCAGATTCAAGCTCTCTGGTGGTCGTTCTTTGATCCACAAGACACTTTTCACGCCCTTCAATTCAAAATCTGTCTCAGCACGCCGAACGCCGCCCAATTGACGTGCAGTTGCCGACGTATAACCACGCAACTGTAGTACATCATGGCGATTCATATTGCGATGGAAGACATGGAAAAATGACTGTTGATTTTGCAAAACATCGCCGGAACGATCTGCGTTGACGGTACGAGCAGTACCAGCAATGGACAAAGCTTGCGCTCCCAAAGTTTTGAAAAGTTCAAAGCCTCCATCAACCGTGCCGCGTTCCTCCAACGGCGCCGGTATTTCTATGCCTAACCGGGTCGGAGAATCGAGGTCGACCAGGTAAATGCCCCAACCCCGGATCGGTGGCTTTTCAGAAATATAAAGATAACGTTCATCGATCAACCTAACCTGGTAATTGAGTTTGTCGAGGTAGTAATGAATGCGCTTATAATTTTGAACCTTGCGCTGCACTGTATAAATTTTGATAGATTCCAGAGCGCGTATAAAATCATTGATTTCCCCTGGCAGCGGCGATCCGAAGCTATCGGCAAAATGGCTTTGATAAAGGATCAATCTATGGTTACTAAATATCTCATCGAGGGAACCATCCAGAACCGGCTGAGTCTCCGTAAAAACTGAGGGGTCTTCATCGTCTCGCCAATCGGAATCACGCGGAATCAACGTGAGTGAGAAACCAATAACACTGGCAACGATAACTGCGGATATTGAGGTTTGCATAGTTGCCCTCGATAGCCTTGGCAATATGTTTTTATCGTGGATTTTAAGTGCCATCAAAGTTGCCAATAAATAACCAAAGCCATAGGAATCGGTCACCTTGAATTCGGGTAAAAACCATAGTAATGCGTAACCGAGCAACATCTTGTAAGCAAAACTGATATTGAAAAACAATAACAACTTGCGTGCGCCTTCAATCGTTGCGTTTTTAAAAGCCGGTAATTGCAGCAGTAAATTCGCCAGAATCAGGATGACCCCGGCCTCAATCATGGTCGCCAATATTTTCATTGGCTGGTACCACTGGAGCGCAAGCAGTGAAGGTATTAATATTCCGTTGTAATCCCATCCGTAGTACAGATTCATGCGCGAAGCCATAAATGCTGCCGAGACTAAGATGATGTAAGCCTTTGGACTCGCAAGAATAGAGGCGGCCATATCCTCATATAGATAACCCAAAGAACTAATACTAAAATTGGTCAGCTCCATGAGACCGAATCGGATGATTAAATAGGTGATTAATAGCGTCGTGAAAAACGGCATTAATCCCCGAATCAATCCGGTTTTCCACAGTTGATTGCCGATCAGTGCAACCATAATCAAGCCGAAGCTGTGCAAATTGTTTCGGTAATCAAACGGTAAATGCCAAATTCGGTCGAGTGTATCGCCCACATACGGTAGCAACCACCCGTCAAACGAAACCCGCACGACGATGCTGCACAACACCAACGCAAAAAATCGGTCGCGGCCGAAAAAGTTACTCCAACGACACCAACGGGATAAAAACTCCGAGAAAAACCAAACGATAAAATAGGTTACGAATCCTTCGACGATCACCACTGCCGCGGACCAAGGCTTGACCAACATCAAAGGAACCAGGTATCCAGGAACTACCAAACCCGACATCACCCAACCCAATCGCAGGTTAAAATACGCGATCACAAAAACGCCAACCCAAACCGTCGTAATTACGGAACTGGATAGGCTTCCCTGCGGAAAAACGTGCAGCGGAAAAATATCAGACATGTCTCAAATTACAATCGTTGATGCGGGGGAATACGCACAGAGCCAACTTAAACCCGTCTATAGCGGCGGCTTTTTAGAGATATTTGAACAAAAAAAAAGTATGTGTAGTGTCGAATGTGAAAAAGTTTCGGTATCTAGCCCAAACCCGTGTATTTCAGATGCAAATTTCAACAGGATCCCCTCCATTAACGTTTTTAAACAAAACGTTGTAAGGATAGATCAATACGTAAGCCCTCACCGACTTTGCTATTGATATCTATACTCCCGCCCCACCGATGCACTTGCTGTTTTAGCTGCTTCAATCGTTTTAATTCCTCTGACACCGCTTCCTCATCGTGGTGTAAATACTCCTGCAAGCGCTCGTTGGGAATACCGAATCCTTCATTGCTGAACTGAAAAAAAATGTAGTCGTCGGTTTGTTGAACGACCGCATTAATCTTGCCCTGCTCGACCGTATCTTTAGCCATCAACATTAAAATAGCGTCAAATCCATTTTTCAATTCCTTTGGTGAAGCAATGACTAAACACAACAACTCCGGGGTATGTATCCGAATCGAGATGTTTTGCTGCTCGACTTCTTTACGCACTTCATCCGCGGTTTCCATTAGCGAAGAAGCCCCATCAACCGGAGTACGCTCATACAATTCTTCGTCGGATGTCTGGCTAAGATTGGAAGCGGCTTCCGTTTTTAAATGTTTTAATACCTGGGTCGTTTTGGCGAGTTTTTGTCTAATGGTATCGATAAAGTCGGTGCGTTGATGGTCAGACACGCTATTCACTTTGAAGCTATTCAATTCATCTATCACCAAATCTAAATCGTCGACCGTAACTTCGGAAACCCGTTCATAGACCTGTAGCATTACCGATACCGCGGTTGTAATTTCTGCTACATCGACCAATTCACAGAGTATCCCTGTCAGTCTGAACGGGTGCGCCTCTTCAAGTTCCTGCGTTGCATAAACCGAATCGGTTTGCTTTTTTTGCAGCGGCTTTAAATGGAGAATATGACTTTGTTCTCCATTACTATCGATTACCGGAACACTAACGTCTTCATGGTCAAAAATCGCGTATTGCAACAGACGACGGCTATCTGCGGCGTTATATCTTGTCACCCCCGCGATAAACTCCAACAACGACATGTTATAAGGTTTGAGTTTTGAGATAAGCGCAAATTCTTCCATCTGTTTGTTGACCAAAACCACTCGACCGAATAAGTCGTACAATATACTGGCGGAAGTAAGGTGGTTGAAGACCTCGAACATATCTGACGTCCACCGCTCACGCTTGGTTATAGATTGCTTTAACAAATGCGATGGCGTGTCGCCCCCTTCGAAACGCATATAACTGAGCAACCTGTTTTCCTGTTTGTGGTGATAATCCTGCCAAAGCCGCCGATTGTGCAAAATTTCGCTGATTTGCACCGAAAAAATTTTAGTCAATAGAGCCACTTGCAAAACTCATCAAAGCGAGTGGACTTAGTAGCTTGAATAGCTAAAAAAAGAAAAAGACTTGCTCAAAAATGATAAAATAGAGGCTTCAAAACAATCTAAAAATATCGATAAATGAGC
>Ga0209992_10000558_pt1 | contig 48971 bp, 47 predicted proteins | sample 2SBtaG_2_FD_182564 | JGI IMG/M metagenome (GOLD analysis project Ga0209992, IMG submission 182564) | Deep subsurface microbial communities from Kolumbo volcano to uncover new lineages of life (NeLLi) - 2SBTROV12_ACTIVE470 metaG (SPAdes)... | ecosystem: Environmental > Aquatic > Marine >... | reverse complement strand
CAGAGATCTTTGACGTACTTGAACACACGAGTCCAGATAAAAATGGCGAGATTCAAATCACTGATGCACTCATGACACTTGCTAAACAGGGTAGAGTTATTGCCTACAAGTTCCAAGGCACAAGATATGACTGTGGTAGTGTTAAGGGTTTTGTGGCTGCAACCAATCACTTTGCAAAGGTTGAGAACTTAGTCTAACCTATCTTTATCTCGTTTAAAAACATCATCTATGTATAAAAAATCTATTGAGTAAATGCAATCTTTTTTCTGTGAATGTTTCAATAAACTAATTATCAATATATAATTATATGGTTTTATTTTGAACTACTTAAAAAAGAATTTTTTTTTTGCGTTCTGATAATTAAAAAATGTAAAACTTATTAGCACTGTTAACCCTTAAAATAGAGGTAACAGTGCGGTAGTCATGGTAAATCCAATGAATATTTTTTATGTTATAAATATAATATCTTTAGTTTTAATAATAGCCATTATAGCTTTCAAAAAAATAAACTATACAATGTCGTCAAAGGTCTGATCAAAAACTTTTATGAACAAAAAATTACTAATCACAGGTGGCGCAGGATTTATCGGGTCTGCTGTTATTCGTCATATTATTGATAATACCAATCACAGAGTTATTAATATAGATAAGCTTACTTATGCTGGCAACCTAGAGTCTTTGGCTTCTGTTGAGAATGATCCAAGGTATGCATTTGAACAAGTAGATATCTGCGATGCTAATGAGATTAAGCGTGTATTTAACAAACATCGACCTGATATTGTTATGCATCTAGCAGCTGAGTCGCATGTTGACAGGTCAATTGATGGCCCTAGTGAATTTATTCAAACCAATATTGTCGGTACTTATGTATTACTTGAAGAGGCTAGAGATTACTGGTCTAACTTAGAGGGCGATAAAAAAGATAGCTTTAGATTTCACCACGTATCTACTGATGAGGTGTATGGTGATTTAGAAGGCACAGATGATCTCTTTACTGAAGAAACATCATACGCACCTAGCTCCCCTTACTCAGCAGCAAAGGCAAGCTCTGATCATTTGGTGCGAGCATGGCAACGTACTTTTAAATTCCCAACATTGATTACCAATTGCTCAAATAATTACGGCCCTTATCAGTTTCCTGAGAAGCTTATTCCATTAATTATTCTTAATGCATTAGAGGGTAAAGATTTACCCATTTATGGGAATGGAAAACAAATTCGTGATTGGCTCTATGTTGATGATCATGCAAGAGCGCTGCTCAATGTAGCGCTTACTGGTAAGATTAGTGAAACCTACAATATTGGTGGGCACAATGAATTACAAAATATTGAAGTCGTTAAAACTGTTTGTGGTATTTTAGATGAGTTGGTACCAAGTGAACTTGATGGAGTCGATAAGTATGAACAACTTATTACCTATGTGGGTGATAGAGCAGGGCATGATATAAGATATGCTATTGATGCAACTAAGATTGCTGATAAGCTTAACTGGATACCGGATGAAACTTTTGCAACAGGCATTAAAAAAACCGTTGAATGGTATTTAGAAAACACTGTTTGGTGCGAACGGGTTAAGGATGGCAGTTATCAAGGTGAAAGATTAGGAGTGGTTAAATCATGAAAGGAGTTATTCTAGCAGGTGGCTCAGGCACTCGCCTATATCCTCTTACTAAAGGCGTATCAAAACAGCTTATGCCAATTTACGATAAGCCAATGATTTATTACCCATTATCAGTGTTAATGCTTGCTGATATTCAAGAAGTGCTGATAATATCCACCCCTGAAGACTTGCCAAGGTTTGAGCAGTTGTTAGGTGATGGCTCTGACATAGGTATGAAATTTGAATACATTGTACAGCCCTCTCCTGATGGCCTAGCTCAGGCATTTATCTTGGGTAGAGACTTTATTGATGATGATGATGTTTGTTTAATTCTAGGTGACAATATTTTTTACGGCCACGGCATAACCGATATACTGTCTAATGCCGTATCAAATGCTAAAGATAAGAATATGGCAACAGTATTTGGCTATCATGTGAATAATCCGGAGTGCTATGGTGTGGTGGATTTTAATGCTACCGGAAAAGCACTCAGCATTGAAGAAAAGCCAGAAAATCCTAAAAGCAACTACGCAGTAACAGGGTTGTATTTTTATCCTAACGACGTAGTTAAAAAAGCCACTGAAGTTATTCCATCTGATAGAGGTGAGTTAGAAATCACCACTGTTAACCAAATGTATTTAAGTGAGGAGCGTTTAGATGTTGAGTTAATGGGAAGAGGCTATGCTTGGTTAGATACTGGCACACACGAGAGCTTATTGGAAGCTTCGACCTTTATTGAAACTATAGAGAGAAGGCAAGGGTTAAAAGTAGCTTGTATTGAAGAAATTGCCCTTGAAAGAGGTTATATTACTAAAGAGCAACTTACAGAGTTAGCTCAGACACTAGTTAAAAATCAATATGGTCAATATTTGTTAAAAACGGCAAATAGATAATGAAAATTTATTTTATATGATAGATAAATCGACACACATCTTGACTCAAAAAAGCTCAGAAAAATCATTTGCACTTGTTTTTTTTGCCGTATTTCTGTTGGTTGCCTTGTATCCGCTAATCAATTCTCAAAGTTTGCACATTTGGGCGTTAATTATATCGGCCACATTTTTATTGTTGGCCTTTGCTGCGCCTCAAGTATTAGCACTTCCAAACAAGCTTTGGTTTAAGTTTGGTATATTGCTCGGCTCTATCATTGCACCAATTGTAATGGCAATTGTGTACTTTTTAACGGTACTACCTACAGGATTAATAATGCGATTACTAGGTAAAGATTTACTTAAGCAAAAGCTAGATAAAAATGCCAAGTCGTACTGGATAGAGCGTAGCGAGCCCATGGGTTCAATGAAAAATCAATATTAGGAGTTTGAATTATGTCATTTGTGAAAGAATTGTGGAACTTTATGCGTGCTAGGAAGAAGTTTTGGCTACTACCAATCATGCTAATGATGGCTTTATTTGGTGCGTTAATTGTACTTAGTCAAGGTTCAGCTGTTGCACCATTTGTTTACACATTGTTCTAACCAATGATAGCCATATTAGGTATCTCTGCTTTTTATCACGATAGTGCTGCGGCACTTATTATTGATGGCAAGATAATTGCCGCCGCTCAAGAAGAGCGTTTTACTCGTAAAAAACATGATCCATCCTATCCAATCAATGCAATTAACTATTGCTTAGAGGAGGCTAAATTATCACTAGAGCTAGTAGATTATATTGCTTTTTATGACAAACCTTTTTTGAAGTTTGAGCGTCTATTAGAGACTTATGTTGCCTTTGCTCCAAAAGGGTTGCAATCCTTTAGAATGGCAATGCCAGTTTGGTTGCGTGAAAAGCTTTTCTTAAAGGATATGCTTATTAAGGAAATCAAAAAGGTTGATAAAAACTTTGATGATAATAAATTAATGTTTGGGGAGCATCACTTTAGTCATGCTGCCAGTGCATTCTATGCTTCACCTTTTGAAGAGGCAGTGGTACTTACGCTTGATGGTGTTGGAGAGTGGGCAACTACTACTGTTGCTATTGGCAAGGGGTGTGAGCTCAATATTGTTAAAGAGATACACTTTCCTCATTCATTGGGCTTGCTTTATTCAGCATTTACCTACTACACTGGTTTTAGAGTTAATAGTGGCGAGTATAAAGTCATGGGTTTAGCACCCTATGGTGAACCTAAGTACAAAGACTTAATTTTAGATAAGCTAGTTAACCTCAAAGAAGATGGTTCGTTTAGACTAGATCAGGCTTATTTTAACTATGCAACTGGTTTAACTATGGTTAACCAGAAGTTTGCCGATCTATTTGGTGAGCCCGTTAGAAAGCCAGATACAGATGAGTTGACCCAATTTCATATGGATATTGCAGCATCAGTGCAAGCTGTTACAGAAGAGATTGTATTAATCATGACTCGTTCACTAGCCAAAGAATACAATATTCCAAATCTATGTATGGCGGGTGGTGTTGCACTTAATTGTGTTGCTAACGGCAAGATACTTAGAGATAAAGCATTTAGCAATATTTGGATTCAGCCAGCCTCAGGAGATGCTGGTGGTGCATTGGGTGGTGCTTTATCGGTATGGCATAAAGAACTCAATAATCTAAGAGTGGTTAATCTTAATGATGCTATGCAAGGTTCATATCTAGGCCCAGAATATAAACAAATATCTATTGAAAAAGAGTTATCAGAGTGTGGTGCTAAATTTGATATTGTTACTGAAGATGAGATGATCGAGCAAACTGCACAAGCACTAACAGATGGCAATGCTATTGGCTGGTTCCAAGGCAGAATGGAGTTTGGGCCTAGATCTCTTGGTGGTCGTTCGATACTAGGTGACCCTCGCTCAGAAAATATGCAGAAAACACTTAATCTTAAAGTTAAGTATCGTGAAAGTTTTAGACCATTTGCACCATCAGTATTAAGAGAAGATGTATCAGAGTGGTTTGAAGCGGATTATGATAGCCCATATATGCTTTTAGTTGATGATGTGAAAAAAGACAAACGCATAGAAATGACCAAAGAAGAAGAATCTTTGTTTGGTATTGATAAGCTTAATATTAAACGCTCAAGTATTCCCGCAGTGACTCATATTGACTACTCTGCAAGAGTGCAGACTGTACACAAAGAAACCAATCCAAAGTATCATGCATTACTAACCAAGTTTAAAGAAAAGACAGACTGTGCCGTAGTAGTAAATACATCGTTCAATGTAAGAGGAGAGCCAATTGTTTGCACACCAGAAGATGCATTTAGATGTTTTATGGGAACTGAACTAGATATGCTAGTAGTTGGTAATTGTGTGCTTAGAAAAGAAAATCAGGACAAATTATTAGTGGAAGACTACAAGGAGAAGTATGAGCTTGACTAATAAACATGGTGCAGAAGGAAATGCGTCAAGAAAAAAATCGAAAAGCAGTCAGTTTTCAAAATGGTTTAGCTGGGCGGGGGTGATCGCATCAGTCTTATTGTTTGCTTATATCTTCTGGCGCGCAGAGGTTGTTTATGGTGGAGCAAGGAGTGCAATTTATTTTAAATATTATTTAATCTCATTGTTTTTCTTGGGATTTTGGCTGTTTGTATTGCGATTGAAGCAATTATGGCGTATTAATATTGTAACGACATTCATTTCACTGGTAATGGCTATATACTTAAGCGAAGGAATTCTACAATTAAGTTCATATTTTAAAGTTAATCCTAAGTCTAAAATTGAGGTGTTAGATGATTTTATTGCAAGCGGAATTGATGCTGTCCCTGCAGTAAGGCCAAGGGATGTTCTTGGGGTTAATAGTAGTTTGCTACCATTATCAGGCGTTGCAAATATCACTACAGTTGGTGAAAATGAGTCAGGCAAATGGGCGGTTTATAAAAGTGACCGTTATGGACTTAACAATCCTGATTTTGAATGGAGTGCTTCATCAGTAGATTGGCTATTGACAGGTGATTCGTTTACTGAGGGTGTTGCTGTGCAGCCAGGTGAAGATATTGCTGGGCAAATTCGAAAACTTACCCAAGAGCATGTTATTAATTTAGGAAGATCGGGAAATGGCCCGTTAACAGAGCTTGCAGGGATAGTTGAATATGCGCCCATAATAGAGCCAAAAAAGGTACTTTGGATCTATTATGAATTTAATGACTTGGGGGGGGATTTGCACAGAGAAAAAACTTCAGAAATATTAATGAAGTATTTAGATAATAACTTTTCACAAAATCTTGTTGATCGCCAGCCAGAAGTTAATAAATTGATTAGAAAATATTTGCCACAGGCACAGGCACAGGCACAGGCACAGGCACAGGTACTGGCACAGTCACAAAAATGGTATTGGACTAGACTAGTTGGTATCAGAAGTTTGATAAAATTTGATAGTTTTGACGCTAATGCCGCTGTTAATATTGATCCGTTATTTTCAAATATTTTATTTAAGGCCAAATCTATAGTTGAGAAGTGGGACGGTAGACTTTATTTTGTGTATTTGCCAGACTTTAGTCGATATATCGATCCAGATATAGACCATCAACAATATTTAGAAAAATCTAAAGTATTTGATGTGGTAAACGGACTCAATATTCCAATTGTTGATATCCATCAAAAGGTTTTTTCTAAACATGAAGACCCTATATCTTTATTTGTTGACCGTAAAAATAATCATTACAACGCAAAAGGCTATGCTTTAGTTGCTAAGGAAATTGCAACAAGTGTTAAGGAGTACGAAAAAATTAACAAATAAGCTGACTTTTATTATAGTAAGTTATTATGCGTCATGTTCTTTTACCTGCTCATCAGTAGTTGACTGTATGAGGAGCTACTCAGAAGGCGGATGATCTGAAATAAGTACATTGAAATGTATCTAAGATTAACAGATCATCTCAATGCAATGACACATTATTTTTGCCAAATATATAGGAAAGATTCAGACGCCATCAAGTTTTTAATAACAATAATCGTAACTTCCTATTATGATAAATAAGATGAAAAATTAATGAAATATAGAGGGGAAATAGATGGGCTAAGAGCGTTATCTTTAATACCCGTGATATTATTTCACGCTGGCTTTACAACTTTTAGTGGCGGCTTTGTAGGTGTTGATATCTTTTTTGTTATTAGCGGCTACTTAATCACAAAAATCATCATATCTGAGATGGAGAACGACTCTTTTTCACTGCTTGACTTTTACGAAAGAAGAGCTAGAAGAATCCTTCCTGCACTATTTTTTGTGATGCTTTGTACACTTCCATTTGCGTGGTTTTGGATGATACCGCAAGACCTGGAAAGCTTTTCACAAAGTTTAATTAGTGTTCCTTTATTTATATCCAATGTAACATTTTGGCAATCTAGCGGATACTTTGAGACTGCTTCTCAACTCAAGCCTTTACTTCATACATGGACTTTAGCAGTTGAGGAGCAGTACTACATATTATTTCCACTATTCTTAATGTTAGTTTGGAAGTTGGGAAAAGAAAGAATTGTCTATTTACTCTTAGCAGTCGCCATTATCAGTGTAATTTCTGCCCATTATGGCTCAACAAAATCAATACATGTATCTGCCTTCACCTTTTACATGCTTCCAACACGGGTATTTGAAATACTTATTGGCGCCTTGATTTCTTTGCGTATTAGCCGTGATTTTGTTACAACTTCAGTCAGTCAGTCAGTCAGTCAGTCAATTAGGTAGTGTTTGTGGTTTAATATTAATATTATATGCAATTTTTGTATTTGATAAAAATACACCCTCTCCTAGTTTATATTCTCTTATACCTACAATTGGTGCTGGATTAGTTCTTATATTCGCCAATAATAAAAATTTAGTGGGAAGGTTGCTAAGCAATAAAGTACTTGTTGTCGTTGGATTAATGAGCTACAGTGCATACTTATGGCATCAGCCATTGCTTGCGTTTGCCAGACTCGGAGGAATTGATGAGTCAAATACTCTTCTGCTTGGGCTATTGGTACTGTCTTCAATTTTAATAGCTTACTTTAGCTGGAAATATGTGGAGACGCCATTTAGAGACAAACAAAAAATTAGTAGAAAAACACTATTTTCTTTAAGCATACTATTCACAATTACATTTGTTTCTATTGGGCTTGTAGTAGATAAAAATAATGGCTTTAATAGCCGCCTTAATAATCAACAAAAAGCTATTGCTGAATTTCAAAATTATGATTTTAATGAAGTGTATCGTCATAATGCCTGTTTTATAGAGGCTAAGAATACATATGAGGAATTTAAAGATGAGTGTTTTGGCAGTAAAACTTCAGAGTCTTACTTGATATGGGGCGACTCATATGCCGCTGCTGCATCGGTAGGATTAAGGGTTGTTTATAGCGACACTATTCAACTAACAGCGAGCGCCTGCCCGCCATTAATTGACACTGTATTCAAGTATAGACCCAACTGTCTTGACATTAATAACTTTGTAAAAGAAAACTGAGACCAAAGAAAATTTTCCTTCATTCTTCTTGGCACTCTTATACAAAAGACAATTTGGCAATGACAGATATTTTAGAAAATCTAACTAAGACAATAGATTTTATAAAATTAGAGTCACCAAATTCTAAAATAATCATCCTAGGAAGTGTGCCTCAATGGAAGCCGTCACTCCCTATTATTCTTATTAGAGAAAATATAACTCTAAATCGGTCTAACTATATTCAATTATTATCTTATAAAAAACTAAAAAACGTTGATGAGAAGTTAAGTGCGTTAGCAAATATAAAAAAAGTTGAATTTATATCAATTTTAGATAACTTATGCGTCAATAGAAAGTGTTTAGCCACTACAGAATATAAATCAAAATTCTGGCCAACAGCATGGGACAGTGGTCATTTGACTGAAGCGGGATCAGTTCATCTCTATACAAAGATGCGTGAGCTTATTCACAAATAATTTAAGTAACGATATTTAACAAAAATATGGCCAATAACACTATAAAATAATAATCATATTGCAAGTGTTTTTTTGTAATAAAAACAAAGACCTTTTGATTTTAGGTGCGGTAGCTATGGATTTAATCCAGGTAGTGGCTTTATAAATATTTAAAATGAATAGAAATAATAAGATACTTAATTTGCTTTCAAAAATCGTACTTAAAAAGAATAAAAAGTTTAAGGGGGCTCATAATGGTGAAAGTTGCTATATTTTCGGTAATGGCGCATCTATAAAATATTTTGATTTAGGTCTTTTTAGTGACAGGGTTTCAATAGGTTGCGGCTCTTTATTTCTACATCGTGATTTTCATAAGCTAGATTTAAAGTATTACTATATGGGGCATCCATTTCTTTTTTACAGATATTGGAAAAATCAATACAAAAAAAAGTATGAAAGAAATAATTTAGGCAAACTCTGGAAGAAAAATATAGAACTAAATCCTAGTGTTGAATATTTCGTAAGTTTAAGTAATTATTTTGGAATTAGGGGCGACAATATAAATTATATTCATCATTTTGGCCAGGCATCTGATAATCCACCAAGAATTGAATTAGACAATGTGTTGTCTACTATGGACGGTGCTATGGGTGGCATGATAGGGATGGCAATATATATGGGCTTTAAAAATATAACGCTTGTTGGTTGCGACTATACATACAAACCTAGATCGCAAGGTCATTTTTTTGAATTTGGCAAATTTCCGGACTCAACAGAGAAAGGAGGCTTTTCCAAGGAATTGCTCTCCTACGTTAAGAATAAAGTTAACATTCAAACTTTAACCATAGATGATAATTATGTTGGAGATATCCTTAATCACATTTCGTATGAAGAATTGCTACTATCGAAACCTAATTATCAGGAAAATAGAGATATTGTTTCTAAGGATAATTTGAACAAATTAAATCGTGCTAATATGGAATACAATATTTTTTAATTTTGTTAAATAATATTAAAATTATGACTATGGTGAATAATTTTTTGATAAATAAAGATAAATATATAGTTCAGGATAATGCAACATTTTTCGAGGTTTTGAGTGTAATAAACTCAAATAAAAAGAGATTTGCAGTTATTTGCAATGAGGAAAAAGTTGTTGGTGTTGTGACCGATGGCGATGTAAGAAGGTCGCTGCTTTCTGGTTATGATTTGAAAGATAAAGTTTGTTTTAAAGATGACTTTAAATTTGTTAATTATGACGATGGATTTGAAATCACAAGTAAGGCGTTCCGAGATCACAATTTGGATTTTATATTAATATTAAAAGACGGCTATTTATTTAATGTTCTAAACAAAAATCAATTTCACATAATGTTGTTAGAAGATATTAAATTTAGTACTGATATTGACTACAGGCCTTTTGATAGAAGCCTAGTTCATGAAATTTTCAATAGACCTTGGGGTTTTTATAAGAGTGTTTTGCTTAACGCACATGCGCAAGCTAAAATTCTTACAATATTTCCAAAATCAGAGACTAGCTTGCAATTACATAAACACAGAGAAGAGCACTGGATAATTGTAAAAGGATCGGGAGAAATTGTACGCCATAAGAAAAGAGTTGCGATAGTGCCTGGACAGTATATACACATACCTAAAGAGTGCGTACATCAAATTATAAACACATCGACAAAGAAAAATTTGGTGCTATCTGAAGTCCAATTGGGTGAATATTTTGGTGAAGATGATATTGTAAGACTTGAAGATAAATATGGAAGGATTTAAGTATGTTTGATTTTGATTATAAAAAAAACCAAAAATGGCAGCAGAAATAGGATGCAACCATATGGGTGACATAAGAATTGAAAAAGAACTTATTTTGTTGGCCAAGAAGGCTGGAGCAGGATATGTGAAATTTCAAAAAAGAAACAATCAAGAATTTCTAACAAAAGATCTGTATAGTGCACCGAGCCCTGTTCCTGAAAATTCTTATGAAGACGCCTATGACATAGAAGACGGCAGTAGATTGCAATGTATGGCTGGTTATAAGTTATGAAAATAGTTCCTGTTATTTTGTCAGGAGGTTCTGGAACTCGTTTATGGCCATTGTCTCGAAAGCAATGCCCTAAGCAGTATCTGCCACTTGTCGGTAAAAATACAATGCTGCAAGAAACCATTTTACGTTTGAATGGTTTAAAGGGTGTCACTAACCCAATTATTGTTTGTAATATTGAGCATCGTTTTTTGGTGGCAGAACAATGCCAACAAATCAATATTGAGAATCCGACAATATTGCTTGAGCCTATTGGTAGAAATACAGCACCTGCAATAGCTGCTGCTGCATTGCATGTATTGAAAAATAAAGATGAGATTTTGTTGGTTTTATCTGCTGATCATGCAATTCAAAATATTGATGCATTTCATCAGGCGATTAAAATCGCAAATGTACAAGCGCAAAAGAACCGCCTAGTTACTTTTGGCATAGTGCCAAATGATGCAAATACAGAATATGGATACATAAAGTTTTCTAAAACTATGAATAGCAATGCATATACAGTTAAAGAGTTTGTTGAAAAGCCTAATTTAAAAACCGCTGAATCTTATATAGCTAAAGGCAATTACCTTTGGAACTCAGGTATGTTTATGTTTAAAGCGGGTGTTTTGATAGATGAGTTGGGCGTTCAAGAGCCTGATGTTGTTAATATGGTGAAGTGCGCAGTTTATAATGCAGAGAAAGATTTAGATTTTGTTCGTTTGGATAAAAAGTCATTTTCAGCATTGCCATCAGATTCTATTGATTATGTTTTAATGGAGAATTCTGACAATGTAATGGTGGTGCCACTCGATGCAGGGTGGAGTGATGTTGGTGCATGGAGTGCATTGTATGATATTGGTGATAAAGACAATAATGGCAATGTTATTAAAGGCGATGTTATTGTTCAAAGTACAAAAAATAGTTATATTAATGCCAATCATCGTATGGTAGTAACTATTGGCGTGCATGACTTGGTTGTTGTTAATACTTTTGATACAACTTTTGTTGCAAGAAAAGACAAAGCGCATAAGATAAAAGCTATTGTTGAGAAATTACAAGTAAGCAATTGAGAGGGTGGGTTTAATAATTTTATGGAAGAATAAAAAATGAAAAAGGCATTAATTACTGGAATAACTGGTCAAGATGGATCTTATTTGGCTGAATTTTTATTAGAAAAGGGTTATGAGGTCCATGGAATTAAGCGTCGAGCTTCTTCATTTAATACGCAGCGTATTGATCATATACTTCAAGATCAAAATACTAATTTACGAAATTTCTTTTTGCACTATGGTGATTTAACAGACAGCTCTAATTTAGTCCGTATTTTAAAAGAAGTTGAGCCTGATGAGGTTTACAACTTGGCAGCGCAGTCACATGTTGCAGTAAGTTTTGAGGTACCTGAATATACAGCAGATGTTGTGGCAGTGGGCACTTTAAGATTGTTAGAAGCAATTCGACTTCTAGGTTTAGAGAAGAAAACTCGTTTTTATCAAGCATCAACTTCTGAATTGTATGGAAAGGTTCAGGAAATTCCGCAAACAGAAACAACGCCGTTCCATCCAAGATCACCTTATGCAGTGGCTAAGATGTACGCCTATTGGATTGTGGTTAACTACCGTGAGTCTTATGGGATGTATGCTTGTAATGGAATTTTATTTAATCATGAGTCGCCAAAAAGAGGAGAGACTTTTGTAACGCGCAAGATTACTCAAGGGCTTGCTAATATTGCTCAAGGTTTAGAAGGTTGTCTTTATATGGGAAATATTAATTCTCTGCGTGATTGGGGTCATGCTAAAGATTATGTGCGTATGCAATGGATGATGCTACAACAAGAGATGCCCGATGATTTTTGTATCGCAACAGGTATACAGTATTCTGTGCGTCAATTCATTGAATGGTCTGCATTAGAGCTTGGCATCACAATTCGTTTTGAAGGTGAGGGGCTTGATGAGGTTGGTATAGTTGACTCTATTAAGGGTGATGACGCACCTGCATTAAAAGTTGGCGATGTTGTATTCAAAGTGGATAAGCGATACTTTAGGCCTGCAGAGGTAGAAACATTGCTCGGCAGTCCAAAAAAAGCAAAAGACAAGTTGGGTTGGGAGCCAGAATTTACAGTTCAAGAAATGTGTGCGGAGATGGTTGAGTACGATTTGGAGGAAGCCAAGAAGAATATTTTATTAAAAGACAATGGCTTTCAGATTGATACCCCTAAAGAATAATTAAAGAGATTTATTAAACCTGGATTCAGTAAATGAAAATAATAGCAGAAATTGGAATTAATCATGATGGCTCAATTGAGAAGGCTAGGGAGTTAATTGATGCATCTTCTCAGAGTGGCGTGCATGCAGTCAAGTTTCAGTATAGAAATTTAAACAATGCGTATTCTAAAAATGCTAAAGAGATTGGCGATGAAATCTTATCGAAAGAAATTAATAGAAATTATTTGTCACCAAATCAATTAATTGATTTATCAACATATGCAAAAGAATTAGAATTAGAAGTAGGTATTAGTTTCTTTGATAAAAAAGATATTCAAGATTTTGATAGAGAGATTAGAATTTTTGATTTTTTTAAAATCCCTTCGGTAGAGTTGACCAATGGTGACTTGATTGATGCATTACTTGAACTTAACAAACATTTATATCTCTCTCTTGGTGCACATAATGAGTCTGAGGTAATCGATGCACTAGAAAGATTGCCCTCTACCGGGTGGACGCCAATGCATTGTATTTCAAATTATCCTGTCACACTAGATAACGCCAGATTAGGATATATTACTTATCTGCAGGATAAGTGGGGTTTAGATGTGGGCTATTCAAGTCATGATGACAATTGGGAGGTGTGCTTGCTAGCAATGCAGATGGGTGTGACTGTTATTGAAAGGCATATTACATTAGACCGCGAGGCAAATGGACTTGACCACTCATCAAGCTCTACTCCAGATCATTTTTTAAAAATGTCAGATTTTTCCAAGTCAATGCCAGTAGTGTTGGCTGGAAATTCACCCAGAGTAGCAAACCAAGGGGAGCTGCTTAATAGGCAGAACCTTGGTCGATCTTATTATGTGGTAAGTGATTTTTCGGAGGGAGATGTATTGGATATGTCTAATTTAGAATACCGTTCCCCCCATACTGGGCTTGACAAGACGAATATTGGAGAATATATATCAAGATCTTTAAAGAGAAATATAGAGAAAGACTCTGTCCTCACTAAGAGTATATTTGAAGAAGATTTACCTATTTCAGATGAAGTGATCAATTCCGCAAAAGAAATGCAGTTGTCTTTGCCGATTAGATTGCATGATTATAAAGAAATGGAGTCTATGTTTCCAATTGGTGCGTTTGAGTTTCATTTGTCTTTTGATGAGGTGTTGTCAAATATAGATACAGTCAATATTAGTCCAAACAACAAATACAGTATACATTTGCCAGATTATATTAATCCAACACAATTAATGGACCCATTTTCAAAGGATGATAGTCAGAAAAATGATAGTTTAAGGCTTTTAGAGAGAACGGTTGAATTTTCAAAGGAACTGCAAGAATTAACAGGTGAAAAAGTGCCGATAGTTGGCAGTTTTTCAATTGTTCATTCTGACAGGGAGGGTTTTTTTGAAGATCACAGTGCTTTATTAAAGAAATATCTACAACATGGAGTGGAGATTCTACCTCAATGGCTGCCACCCATTGCATGGTATTTTGGTGGCTCTGTTGGTTTAAATGTGATGAATGAATATAAAGATGTTGAGTATTTAAGACAGCATGGGTTAGGTGTGTGCATGGACATATGTCATTTAATATTGGGTCGAAATTATTACAACTTTTCCGCAAGTGATATTGTTAACAATTTAAAGAGTCAAATACAGCATATTCATATTGCAGATGCAGCAGGCATTGATGGAGAAGGTTTGGCCATAGGAGATGGAGATCCTGAGAACACCGCCTTAATTAAACAAGTATTGAATTATGATTGCTTAAAAGTTATAGAAGTTTGGCAAGGGCACCTGGATAATGGAGCGGGCTTCAAACAAGCTTTAATTAAATTGGCTGAAATACATGATGGTCAGTAAACCCACAGCATTTATTGCCGGGATTAGTGGGCAAGATGGCGCCCATCTTGCAGATCTTTTATTGAAATCGGGCTATAAAGTTTATGGAGGATTTCGGAGCGGGGCTAATAAAATGTGGCGCGTCGATTACTTGGGTATTGCAGATAAAATAGATTTTGTTGAATTTCACTTGGAGAACTATGATCATATAATTGATCTTTTCAAAAAAATTCAACCTGATGAAATATATAATCTTGCGGGGGAAAGTTTTGTGTCCGATTCATTTCATTGCCCTAATCATACAATAGAAATCAATACACAGGGCACTGTAAATATACTTGAGGCAGCTAAACTCACATCCCCTAATTCAAAGATTTTTATTGCATCAAGTTCAGAAATTTTTGGACAAAATAAAAAGGGTGACCTTTTAAATGAAAAGAGTGCTAAAAATCCTATAAATCCATACGCTATTTCAAAATTATCTGCAGATTATTTTGTTAAATTGTATAGAGAGCAGTACGGTTTGTTTGTTTGTTCCGGTATATTGTTTAATCATGAAGGTCCTTTAAGAAGCCAACATTTTGTCACAAGAAAGATTACGCATAATATAGCTCGAATAAAGTTAGGCGATCAAGAGGGTTTTGAGTTGGGAAATTTTAGTTCTGCTAGAGATTGGGGGGCGGCAGTAGATTACGTAAAAGCCATGCACCTTATGCTTCAATCTGATCAGCCAAATGACTATATTATAGCTACTGGAAAGCTAACAGAAATACGACAGGTGATAGAGGTAGCTGCAAATTTTGTGGGCTTTGACCCCGTGTTTGATGGCGATGGCGTTAAAGAAGTCTGTATAGATAAGAAGAGTGGCAATGTATTGGCTTCTGTATCTTTCGATTATTACAGGCCTTTTGATACAGTGCCAATAATTGGCGATGCAACTCTAATAAAAGAAGCACTAGGTTGGAGCCCGGAACAAACTGTGGAGCAAATGATACATAGCATGGTAGAGGCTGATTTATACCGGAGAGAGCAGGGAATACCCTATATATAATACCTTTTATCGTTTAATGACCGATGGTGAACATTGAGAGCTTTTAGAATTTGATGCAATGCAAAATAAAGAGTTAAAAAAGTATTGAATATAGCATTCATACCCGCAAGATGTGGGCGTACATCTATTCCATTAAAAACATAAAAGAATTTTGTGAAAACCTTCAGTTTATGTTGATACTGATTGTGATGAAATAAAAGATACAATGAAAAGCTGTAGCTTTTAAAAAAAATTGACCATTTGATTTTTACTCAATCATCTATCGACACAGAGACACTAGATTTAGAATGCCAACAACATAAAGGAGTGATATTATGGTAACACGTAATCCAAACAACACGCTTAAAGATATGAGAGAAACAATTGTAATAACTGGAGGAATGGGCCTTCTTGGTGGCGCACTTACAGATTATCTAACGGATGTTGGTTATCATGTAATTGTAGTTGATGTTTTAGATAAAACTGAGATTGCTGTAGATTGTGATTATGTACAATTTGATTTGATGGATATTAATAATTATCATATTTTAAAAACACTAATTAAAGAAAAAACTAATAATTTAAAAATACTTATTAATAACGCTGCATACAACCCTAAAATTGAGGGAAAAGTGGGTTCATTCGGTAGATTTGAAGATGAGAAGGTTGGTAATCTTGAAAAAGAAATTAAATTAAATTTAGAGGCGCCCATTTTTTTAACTCAAATATTATTAGATGTATTTAATACAAATAGCAATAAAAATTGTAAAATTATAAATGTAGTTTCTACATATGGTTTAGTCCCGCCAAATCAAAATTTATATAAAGAGCTATCTAAAATAGAAGGAAAAGAAATTGTTAAACCTATTGGGTACTCTGTAACTAAAGCAGGCCTTATTATGGCAACTAAATATTTGGCCGTTTACCTTGGCGATAAAGGTTTCAATGTTAATGGTGTCGCCCCTGGCGGGATAGAAAATGGCCAGAATCAAGTTTTTATTGATGAATATTCGAGAATGACACCAATGAATCGAATGGGTAAAGTGGAGGAAATGCTGGGTATTTTTGAGCTTTTATGTGGTGAAAAATCAGACTACATAAGTGGTCAGATTATTGCAGTTGATGGAGGGTTTACGGTATGGTGATTGATTGTATAATACCAGCAAGAGGCGGAAGTAAGGGTATCCATAATAAGAATATTAAAATGCTTGGAGGTCATCCTTTAATTGCCTATTCAATTATTGCCGCTAATTTGTCAAAAAATATTAGAAAGACAATTGTCACCACTGATAGTCAAGAGATTGCTAATATAGCTATCAAATATGGAGCAGAAGTTCCATATTTAAGACCTGGTGCACTTGCAGAAGATAGCTCTATAGATTTAGAGTTTTTTCATTACCACGTTCAGTTTTTAGAAAAAAATAAATTAATAGTACCTGAATTGCTAGTTCATTTGAGGCCGACCACACCTTTAAGGTTTGTAAAAGTAATCGATAATGCTATTAATAGAATGAAAAAGGATAAACAGGCAACATCCTTAAGATCTGCACACCTTACACACCTTACTCCTTATAAAATATTTAAAAAAGACCAAAAATATATGAGGCCATTTTTAAAGTCTGATTTGGCAAAAGAGTTTTACAACCTCCCTCGTCAAGCTTTTGAAGACGCTTATATTCCAAATGGATACATAGATATTGTAAAAACAAGCATTTTTAAAAACAGTGATATTCTTCATGGGGAAAATATTTATTTATATGAAACTGATAAAACTATTGATATTGATATTATCGAAGACTTTTATTTTGCTGAACAAGTTTTAAAAAGTGAAAAATTTGATGAGATTTTAAATAATTTAAATATATTTAATAAGAGTTATTTATGAATATTTTAATAGTTGGGTTTGGATCAATAGGGCAAAGACACTTGCAAAACTTATTGGATAGTTATCCAAATAATAAATATTTTGTTTTTAAAAAGCCTTATTACAATAATGTTATTAAGGACTGTCATATAATTTCAAATGATTTGACGGGTTATTATCAAAGTGTTAAATTTATTGATAGCATTGATAATGTTGACTATATTGATGTCGCATTTATATGTAACAATACTTCCGATCACTTATCTACTGCTTTGAAACTATTGAAGCAAAATATAAATTTATTTATAGAGAAGCCATTGTCGCATAATTGCAAAGATTTATATTCTATAAAAGAGTGTGTAGAGAAAAATAAATCAATTGTTATGATTGGATTTCAAACTAAATTTAACCCAATCTATTTGAAATTACAAAAATTGATTCAAAATGAAAAAATTACTTTTGTAAGTTGTAAGTGGCTTACTTATTTACCAAATTGGCACCAGTATGAAGATTATAAAAAAAGTTATACCGCTAGCAAGTCTCTAGGCGGCGGTGTAGCATTGACACTAATACATGAATTAGATATGCTTAATTCATTATTTGGAAACTTAGAGTTAACTAACAGTATAAGTGGAAATTTCTCTAGTATTGATATAGAGGCCGATGATTACTTGATGGCCAACTTTATGTCTGGAAATAGAGCTATAAACCTACATTTGAGCTTTGCACAAATGAAAGAAGAGAGGGTTATAACAATAAACTTATCTAATAAAACGATAGTTGGTGATTTTATTAATAATACAATTAAAATCCACTCTAAAGATAATATTGAATTAATAAATTTTGAAATTGAAAGAAATGATTTATTTAAAAGTGAAGTTGAATGCTTTTTTAAATCAATTGGCGGCGAAGGTAGCTATATTAATACAATAAACGAAAGCATAGAGTTGCAATTATTGATTGATAAGATAAAAGAGGGTGTTTGATTAGAAATCAAATAGCAGTTTTAACGAATCATTATGATAAAAGAACTGACTTCAGTAGTTTGTTAATAAGTTTAAGTAGTATTTATAACGTATATATGGCAGCTTTATTTATTGGCACGTAATGTGTCATTTAAGATTGAATAGATGATAGATAGCTTGAATACTGTGTTTGGAGATGCTTCTTCTAGAATTTTAATGAATAGAAAAGTAGAGGATAGACAAATATCAAATGTATTTATTGTGGATGTTGTTAAGTAATAATTTTCATTATGAATAACTTATTTTCACATCAATTATTAATGATTAAAAAAATCAAATTAATTCTCAAAACGAGTGAGCAAAGAAGTAGCTATATCTTTTTCGGTTTAATGCTAATTGCCATGACCCTTGAAACTCTTGGCATTGGTTTAATTGCCCCTTTAGTTAAGATAATTTTAGAGCCAGACATAATTACCACTGACAATTATTTGACAGGATTGATTCGATTCATAGAAGTGCATAATCATAAGTCACTTATAGTTATTTCCGCAGTAACATTAATTGTGGTTTTTGTGATTAAAAACGTTTTTTTAGGTTATTTCACATGGTACAAAGTGAGATATATCCACACTTTAAGAATGAACTTATCAAATCGCTTATTTAAAACATACTTATCCCAACCTTACACGTTCCATATGCAACGTAATTCTGGAACATTAATACAGAATATTTCAACCGAGGTAACTATTTTTACAGGAAGATTACTAAGTCCTTTGGCGGCAATAATTAGTGAATTTCTTATTTTGCTCGGAATAGTTGTATTATTATTGATTGTAGAACCGATAGGAGCGTTAACGGTAATAGCTATACTTGGTTCTGCGGGGTTTTTAATATCATTATTAACCCGTAAACATATAACTAGATGGGGTAAAGAGCGCCAATACCATGAAGGAAAAAGAATACAGCAACTACAGCAAGGATTAGGCGGTATTAAAGATGTATTATTCTTAGGTAAAAATAGATATTTTTTTAAACAATATCAAAATCATAATTCATTAAGTACAATACCAGATCAAAAACAAGCTTTTTTACAGGAAATCCCCAGATTTTGGTTCGAGGTCCTAGCAATACTTGGTGTTGCTATTATGATACTTGTTATGGTTTACCAAGAAAAAGAGCTATCTACTGTTTTTTCTGTTCTTGGTATTTTTACAGCTGCAGCATTTCGTTTAATGCCATCTGTTACGCGTATACTTTCAGCGGTACAATCTTTACGTTATAGTATGCCAGTATTAGACACACTATGTGAGGAATTTAACCTTAAAAAAACAGAAAGTATAAGGCATGAAAAGGATAGTCATGCTGTGGTAAATTCAAAATTTAAAAGTGCTTTGTTATTTAATCATATTATGTACACTTATCCGTCAGTGAATAAAGCGTCGTTGAACGATGTAACCTTAAGCATTCTTAGAGGGGAATGTATTGGAATAATAGGGAGTAGTGGTTCTGGAAAAAGCACCATAGTAGATATTTTTCTGGGACTTCTTGTTCCCAATTCTGGAGAAGTTACAGTCGATGGCGAAGATATACAAATGAATATACGAAATTGGCAAAATCAGATTGGATATGTACCACAGTCAATTTATTTAATTGATGATTCTATTCGTAATAATATTGCTTTCGGGGTTCCTGAAGAGGAGATAGATGATTTATTGATTGAAAATGCAGTACAAGCAGCACGCTTGAGTGATTTTATAGATAGCCTGCCTGATGGTGCTGATACTTTTGTTGGTGAACGTGGTGTACGTCTTTCGGGCGGGCAACGACAAAGGATTGGAATTGCTCGAGCGCTTTATTACAACCCTGAAATTATAGTATTTGATGAGGCGACAAGCTCACTTGACAATGATACAGAAAGTCAAATAATGGAAACTATTCATTCATTACACCATGATAAAACAATAATTATTGTTGCACACCGCCTTTCCACGGTCGAGAAGTGTGATCGACTTTATAGAATAGATCATGGGGCTATCGTCGAAGAGGGGACGCCCCAAGAACTATTAACATAGAAACACTAATTTTATTTTATAAAGAAAGTAGACATGAAAAAATTAATTATTATAACAAGCTCACTATATATTCGAAATTATATTGAAACAGATGCATTTAAAAATATTCTCGATGAGGAGACATTTACTATATGTTTTAATGATATTAGCGACAAAGAGAGTGTCAAAAAATACCCGAATTTTTTTGGCGAATTTGGCATAAGTAAGGTCAATGTATCACTTTATCATTTCATCACTATGTTGTTAATGTATAGCAATAGAAGTCTCAATAAAGGATTTTATTTTTACTTCAAAATACGAAATAGTGCAATTTACTTTCCATCATTGCGATTAAAGAAAAAAGCTAAAAAATGGTGTTCAAATAAATTATGTAGATATATATTAATAAGTACAATTGAATTTTTTAGGCCAATTAAACAGCCAAAAAAGTTATTACAGTATCTTTCAATTGTTGTAATTAATTTTTTTGGATTAACAAGTGCAGTTATAAAGCTATATAGAAATTTTGTTCCAGTAAATCAGAGTCTGGTTGAGGTAATAAACAATATAAAGCCAGATTTGATTCTTATACCTAATGGAGGGCTGGATCCAATTGTTGCTGATGTAATTTCTGCATCATGTAAAACATGCCGTCCTAGGGTAATGCTTTTAATAGATAACTGGGATAATTTATGTAGTAAGTCAAAGTTTGCATTTAATCCAGATTATCTATGTGTATGGGGTGAGCAAGCTCAAAGGCATGCTATAAAGTACCATGATTTTGATTCTTCTAAGGTATTTTTGGCCGGTACGCCACGTTATGATGTGTACTATGAGTATCAGAATCAAGAAGAAAATCTAAATGATAAATATAGTGGCGCACTAGGATTTCCGTATATTCTTTTCGCTGGTTGTTGGCCACCATTTGATGAGATTGGAGTTCTAGAGATATTGGATGGTTTAGTGGATAAATATAAAGACTTTCTTCCTAGTGGATGTAAAATATTGTATCGCCCACACCCTTGGGGGGAAAATTATGATAAGTTAGATTACCTCCAATCCAAGAACCTAGAGAATGTAAAAATTGACCCCCAAATGTCTCTTAAAAGTAGGCCAGATGATTATCGAAGGAGGTCTGATTTTCAGCCTGAATTGGATTATTATCCATTTTTATTGGATCAATCAGAGTTTGTTATTTGTCCGTTGGCCTCAATAATTATAGAAGCATCTATAATGAACAAAAAAGTATTGGCTCTTGCACATGACGATAATAAGAGTCTGTTAAATCCTTCAATGATGTATGATAATTCTGATTACTTTGATCGATTATCTGACATGACGAATATTACATTACTTCGTGAATTATATGATTTAGACAGCATGTTTTATAAAATGATAGTTTCTGATATGCCTGTTAATCAAACTTCTCTTAGTTACTATATTGTTAAAAGTAATAAGCTTTACCCTGGTCGTATTGAAGATATATGTAAAAAATTGCCACTTGCAGAATCAATAAATAGCGATATTATTCCTTAGTTTGGGAATTGAATAAGCTATGGTCTCTTATAGAAGATATTATATTGATGATGCGCTTAGAGGTGGCAATCTGACAAAAGTCATCCGTTGTCGAAAAGTTTGAGCAATAAATTGCTAAATATGTTGGCCCTAAGTATGCTGTTGTAGTTTCTAGCGACACAGCTGCAATACTGAAGTTATACAAGATGAGTGTTGGGGGGTGAATAAAGAAGATATGTTCATTAATAGGGATGGGGAAAATAAGTAGAGATTTTTGTGTTGGTGATGTACGGCACTCATTAGCCAACATTAGCAAAACGCAACAATTATTAAATTATCAACCAAAGTACAAAATAGACAAAGGTTTAGATGATTCGATGGACTGGTATGTGCAAGATTTGAGTTGAAATAAGTTTGTATTATTTAGTGAACGCTTAGGGTGAAAAAATGATTAAAGTGGCGATTATAGGCGGTACTGGTTTGCTAGGTTCAAACTTGACTAAGTTACTGTCTAAAAAATATGATGTAAAGGCATTTTCTAGAGGCTGTTCTAAAAATATATCCCAGTCCTTTAATAATATTGTTGATTTTAATTTTCTAGAAGATAACTTGTGTCGTTATTTTGTTGATTGGAGTCCAGATATCATCATCAATACTGTTGCTGTGGTTAATCTGCAGCAATGTGAGAAGAACTATAGTATGGCTGATTACATTAATTGTGGAATAGCGGCTCAATTAGCAAAAATAGCCGGTAAGTTTGACAGTTACTTTATTCATATATCGACAGACCATTATTACAATGACAACTTAAAAACTCACGATGAGTTACAAGACGTAACTTTATTGAATAATTATGCAAAAACGAAATATAGTGCAGAAGAAAAAGTCTTAGAAAATGGTGGCAATGCACTCATTGTTCGTACCAATATTATCGGCTTTAGAAGAAGAGAGGCAAAGTCATTCTTTGAATGGCTGATAGATTCATTAAAAAAAGAAAAGAAAATAGTTTTATACACTAATTTTTACACATCGCCAATAAGTGTTAATCAACTTGGCGAAATCTTAATAAAGTGCCATCAGAATCAGATATCTGGTATTTATAATATAGCTTCATCAGAGGTGATTGATAAATATAGTTTCGGTATGAAGACAGCGAATGAATTTGGACTTCCTGTTAAAAACATAATTGCTAAGGAGTTAAAAGATAATAATACTAGTGATTTAAAACGATCTCTAACCTTAGGACTTAATGTGTCAAAAATAGAAAGAGCGCTTCAAATAAAAATGCCAACAATCAGCGAAACTCTAAATAGCTTACATAATGAAGACAAGGAGTATATAAATGAGCAGAAGTAGCTTTAAAATTGGAAATATTAAAATCAGTGCAGACTCTCAAACTTACTTTATTGCAGATGTAGCTGCAAATCATGATGGGGATTTAGAGCGCGCTAAAGATTTAATATACCTTTGTGCAGAGGCAGGCGCAGATGCGGCAAAGTTTCAACACTTTACCGCCGGTACTATTGTGAGCGATAAAGGCTTTAAATCTCTTGCTGGTCAGCAATCACACCAGTCAAAGTGGAAGAAAAGTGTATTTGATGTTTATCAAGATGCTTCAATTGATCAAGATTGGACGCCTGCATTGAAAGAAACTTGCAATAAGGCAGGAATAACTTTTTTAACATCCCCATATTCTTATGAGTTGGTAGATAAAGTTGATAATTTTTTGAGTGCTTATAAAATTGGCTCTGGTGATATCACGTGGTCAGGTATTGTTGATTACATTGCTTCTAAAAACAAACCTGTATTATTGGCAACAGGAGCCTCAAGTATGGACGAAGTGGATATGGCTATGTCCATCTTGTTACAGAGAACTAGTGACATTGTTTTAATGCAGTGTAATACAAACTATACAGCATCGTTAGAGAATTTTAAATATATTAATTTGAATGTACTAAAAGAATATGAAAGAAGGTACCCTGATATTATTTTAGGTCTGTCAGACCATACACCAGGTCATGCCACGGTGTTAGGGGCGGTGACATTAGGCGCTCGTGTCATAGAAAAACACTTTACAGATGATACAGGCAGAGAGGGTCCAGACCATAAGTTTTCAATGGATTTCAACACTTGGAAGGATATGGTTGATAGAACTAGAGAATTAGAAAATTCATTAGGAGTAGAAGAAAAGAAAGTAGAAGATAATGAAAAGGAGACAGTTGTTCTTCAGCGTAGGTCAATTCGAGTTAAGAGAAGTTTGGCAGTTGGAGATATAATTTGTGAAGATGATTTAGAATTTCTTAGGCCTTGCCCTGAAGATGCGTTGCCGCCTTATGATTTGAAGAAAATACTTAATAAGGAATTAGTGGAAAATATTCAACCTGGTGATTATATAAAATGGGCAAGCGTCAAGTAGCTATCGTTATTCCAGCGTTTAACGAAGAGGCTACCATCTCTAATGTAGTGCAGTCAGTTAAAGAGCATGGGGAAATTATTGTTGTCAATGATGCCTCTACTGACAACACTAAGCAAGTAGCAGAAGAATCTGGAGCGATTGTTGTTATTCACAAAAGGAAGAAGGGCTATGACGTTGCACTGAATAGTGGTTTCGAAAAGGCAGAGAATTTAGGGTGTGAGGTAGTTATTACATTTGACGCTGATGGACAGCACGATCCAGCGTTGATTAAAGATCTTATTTTGTTAATTAATAAGGGTTTTAAGGTCGTGACTGGCATTAGAAATAAACATCAAAGAGTGTCAGAGTTTATTTTTTCCCAAGTTTCTAATTGGAAATGGGGTGTATCCGATCCTTTGTGCGGAATGAAAGCGTATCATATTAGCGTATATAGAGAATTAGGACACTTTGACTCATACAGGTCAATTGGAACTGAATTGACACTTTATGCGGCAAGTCATAAAAAGAAGATAGCGCAATTTCCTATTAAAATTAAAGACCGTCAAGACCGGCCTCGTTTTGGAAGTAGAATTTCTGCAAATATCGCCATTCTGCGTTCACTTTGTATAGGGTACAGAAGGTATTAACATGCAAAGTAATATACGTGTAATAATAATAATACAAGCTAGAATGACTTCAACCAGACTACCTGGTAAAATTTTGTTACCATTGTGCGATAGAACTGTTTTGGGAGTGGTAATTGACAGGCTTAAACAATATAAAGACAATGTAATTGTCGCCACAACAGACGATGGCACAGAAGCGCCTATTATTGACTTGTGCAAAAGAAACAATATAAGATATTACCAGGGAAGTACAGACGATGTACTTGAAAGATATTACCTTAGTGCTAAAAATTTTCATGCAAAAGGAACAGATATTATTATCAGAATTACATCGGATTGCCCTTTAATTGATGCTGGATTACTGGATAAATGTATCGATATGTATCAAAGTGGGCAATATGATTATGTTTCCAATAGGTTGAATAGGACAGTTCCTGTAGGCTTGGATGTAGAAGTTTTTAATTTCAAATTATTAGAGTATATACATAAAAATGCTAAAGAAGATTATGAGAGAGAGCATGTAACACCCTATATTTATCTTACAGAAAAAGAAAATTACAATCTAGGCTCTTGTGAAGAGTCAATTGATAATTCACAATACAGATTAACCCTTGATGAGTCTAGTGACTATGAAGCTATCAAGGAAGTCTATAAAAAATTTAATAATAAAATAGACTTTGACTATGATGAATTAATTGAGTTGTTAGAGAGAAACCCATACATAAAAGAAATAAATTATTCAGTTAGTCAGAAGCAAATAAGATAAGGATTTGGTTTGAATTTTATTCAAAAACTCTATCTATTACTAGACAAAAAACGATATAACTTGTGAAAAATTATTGTGTATTATTAACACTAAAACAAGTCTTTAGATTAATTATAAGTAATAAGTGAATAATTTTATTGTAGATAGAGAAAAATTTTATCAATTAGATTTTGTTTTGGCTGGAGAGGATTTGGCATCATACGATATTGAGATAGAAAATATTGTAAATAATATTTGGAATGAAGTGGGTGAGTATGAAAGTATTATCTCGCCACTATTTATTACTTTACTAAACAACTATCTTTTGCGCTCTTTGTATATCAATTATTTATCATTAATCAAATTAAAAAATCAACATAAACATAAAAAAATAAGATTAGATGCCTCAACTCTAGTTGTTGATATTGTTGCAAGACATTTACAGATTGAATTAAACCCGAAACGAAAAATCCTTGATGCTGAATTTAATTTGATTCGCCCTCACTTTTCCTTAAGGTGGGGGAGTTCAAACGCCACTACTGTAGAAAATATGGCCAGAAGTGTGCAATACTACTTTTCTGAAAAATGGGCTATACATAGAGGCATTGATGTAATTTATATGAACGCTGGAAAATTAAAGGATGATTTTTGTAAAATTCCAAATTCATTTGATTGTAGATATATGCCAATTAATTTTAAATCGAAAAGAATTAATTGGCATATTGATGATATAAAAGATGTGGTTAGAAGTAATATAAACAGTGTGGATGTCTCTATTCCAAGAGAGATAATTATAGAGTTGGTGGAGAAAAGTGTTTTTAAATATTTACCAAATATCTTATATAGAATAAGTACTTTAGTTGATTTTATTCAAGAAAATAAAATCAAATTAGTGATTTCTTCTGGAGCAACAGATGAGGTGTTTATTTCCTTACTTGCTGCGGCAAAAATAACAGGTGTGGACTCGCTCGTTATTCCACATGGTGTAGTTTCATTGCATAATAAAAATTTGAATAATTATTGTGATTACCAAGGAGTATTGAATGATTTTGAATTTAGGTACAAAGGGGTAAGGAAAATTCCTTTTAGGATGTCTTGGTTTGAAAAAGAAGTATAAATACATAATACTGCCTCCTGAAACATTTCATCAGACGATGTCAGACCTAATAATAGATAGTGCGAAGACTATTGATAGAATTACTAGTGTAATTAATAAAGTTACAAATTTCAAAAATGAATGTCTGATTAAATATAGATCATATGAACAACTAGCAATGTATCCGTCTAAGAATAATATTGAGGTTGGGTATGGCGAGTTATTAAGTTATTGCGAAAAGGATAGTATTGTTATAGGGTATCCAGGTTCAGCAATGATTGAATGCTTGAAGAGTGACATAAGATTTTTTTCATTTCATGATTTTGAAAAACAATCAAAAAATCAAAACATTAACACTTTAATTATACGAGCACTCCACGTGGCGAAAAATGAAGAAGAGTTGTTAGATAATATTTTAAATAATAAAATATTCAAGCCAGGTTATTCAGTCGAGGATTTGCTTTATTCGGATGGAATGAATTTATGTGAAATAGTTTCATATATATTAAACAATCAAAAACGTATTAAATGAAAGTATCTGTCTGCATACCAACTTATAACCGTTGCCAACATCTGGCCAATTGCCTTAATTCCATCATTCTTAATGTGAACTATCCAAAAGATGATGTCCAGATATGTGTGTCTGATAATGGATCAACTGATGAGACAGAAGCTATTGTACGTCATGCACAGAAGAGAATTGATATTGTATATAGAAAGAATATAAAAAATATTGGCATACCAAGAAATTTCCTTCATGTTGTTAATATGGCAGACGGGAAGTATGTATGGCTTATTGGAGACGACGATTTACTTATGCCGGACACATTTGAGCGTTTATTAAAAATTATAAATCAAAACAATAGTGTGGATTTTTTCTATATTAATTCCTTTCATCTAACTACTGAATATGTCTTTGAACAACGTCAGCCTTTTGATACAAAAAATTTGCCAATTAAGATGGAGAGATTTTCTGAATGGAGAAGTAGCGGGCAGATGAATTTTATTGAATTAATCAATCCTAAAATTTCATTCGATTTCCTTGGCGGTATGTTTCTTAGTGTATTTAATAGAGAAAAGTGGATTGAGAATACGCATGTATTAAACAGCGAGGCCATACATGATGATAAAACATTTTCACATTTTGATAATACATTTCCACATGTTAAAATATTTGCCAATGCTTTTTCTAATTCTAAGGCATATTTTCATGCCGAACCGTTGAGCGTCTGTTTAACTGGTGCTAGAGAGTGGGCTCCTATGTATCCACTTATTAGAAGTGTGCGTTTGGTTGAGGCGTTAGATGAATATCGCAAAAATGGGTTGCCTTATATGGCATATTGGCGCTGTAAAAACTTTGCGTTACGCAACTTTATTCCTGATATGGTTTATACAATTGTGCATAAAAAAGAATCAGGATATGAATATCTTCAACCTTTTAGGTTATTATTAAATAATGGCTTATACCCAGAGTTTTATTGGTCATTTTTTAGGTATATTATTCGAAAGTTTAACAATTTGATCAATAGTCAGCGCCCTTAATTTTAATGGCGGCGATTAAGTTTTTATTAAGTATTTAAGGAGAGTGGTATGAGTAATAAAATGCATGAAATTGAGATTTGTGAGGTTTGTGGAGGTCAAGAGTTAACCTCTGTACTGGATTTGGGTTTACATCCAATGTGCGATGATCTTGTGCAAGTTGATGATGATAGGATTTGTCAAGAGTATCCAATTGAAATATTATTTTGCAAACAATGCAATACCGCTCACCAAAGGTTTCAGGTGCCAAAACACGATTTATTTCCAAAGAATTATCACTACAGATCAAGATTTACAGCTGATGTGTTAAAAGGAATGGAGGATTTTGTAGATTCTTGCGCACTTCAAGTTGGAGATCTTGAAGGTAAGAAAGTGCTAGATATTGGTTGTAATGACGGAAGTTTGTTAGATTTTTTTCAAAAGAAAGGCGCCGTTACGTTGGGAATTGAGCCAACCGATGCTTGTATTGATGCACAAGGGAAAGGGCATATAACGTTTAATGAATATTTGTCAGAAAATGTTGCTGATATGATTGTGCAGAGTCAAGGAAAACCTGACATTATAACCTTTACTAATGTCTTTGCGCATATTGAAAACTTGGGAGAAGTGCTCAATTCATTAAAAAAACTTCTTAAAGAAAACACCAAAATTGTCATAGAAAATCATTATTTAGGTGCTGTTCTTAATAGAAATCAGTTTGATACTTTTTATCATGAACACCCAAGAACATACAGTTATACTTCTTTTGTTTATATGGCACGTAGTTTAGGTCTTGAACTTTTAGATGTGGAGTTTCCATCAAGATACGGCGGCAATATTAGAGTGTTTATGGGGGCTGCTGTTGATCAGAAAGGGATGGCAAAAAGAGAGGCGCTAGATGAGAGAGAAAGTCAATTTTTTGATGATTTTACACTTCTGCGTAGCAATATTAAGCACTGGCAAAAAGCTAAGAAACGTTTATTGGAAGAACAGTTTAACTTACACGGAAAATTGCGTGCAAAAGCATTTCCGGGTCGTGCAGCAATTTTAGTTAAGATGCTTGATTTGGATGAAAATATTATTTCTGCAGTTTATGAAAAACCAGGTTCGCTTAAAATTAATCATTACTTGCCTGGTACACGCATTCCTATCCATTCTGATGATGAATTTTCATCCTCAGACAAGCATGAACCAGTATTAAATCTAGCTTGGCATATTTCAGATGAAATTAAAAACTATTTGCAAAAAAATGGCCATGAGGGCCCTATACTGGATATTTTGTCTAAAGAAGATTTTTAATTGGATAATAAAGCCTTGTTCGCCTTGTGAGTATAAATGATGAATATTTAAACTCTTGCCCAAAGCATGTCGCCATTATTGGCGGCGGTCGCTGGGCTAGGGTATTGAGTGAAACAGTGAGTAAGATTGTGCCAAAGAGCACTATTATTTCAATATACAGCCCACATAATGCAAAGGCAATGTCGGTGTGGGCTTTGGAAAAGAATTTTGAACAGGATATCTATGCGTATAGTGATTTTTCTAAACTAGAGTCCCAGCAAGTCAATGTAGCAATTGTGGTTAATGCAGCTCGTGATCATGCGCCAATCATTGAAAAAATACTGCAAATGGGCGTGCCAGTCTTGGTTGAAAAGCCAGTGACGTTATCTTATGCATCAACACGTCAATTAGCAAAATTAGCTAATGCAAAAAAAATATTATTTGCATCGGCACATGTTTTTCTTTTTGCGCGTTATGTGGATAATTTCTCTCAAATTGTCTCGGATTCGGGAAAGGTTAAATCTATTTATGTTGATTGGGTAGATCCAAAATCAGAAAGCCGATATGGAGAATCGAAGTTGTATGATCAGGGGTTACCTATATTTTATGATTGGTTGCCACATGTGTTGTCTGTTGTTAGTAGGCTTACAGACAACACTTTAATACAAGACATTCGTTTAGATTTTTATAAAGGCGGAAGTCATGTTGAAATTAAATTTATGTTGGGCGATGTTTTTTGTCATATCAATTTAATAAGAAATGGCGATATTAGGCAACGCGTTTTTAAAGTTAATACCAATCAAGAATTGAAATTAGATTTTTCTAATGAGCCAGGTAGTATACATAATGGCCCCCATATTAGCTGTGGAGATGAAAAATGGGATATTGAAAAGCGACCAGCGGCGCAAATGCTTTCTATGTTCTTAGTTCAAGCTGCTGGTGGAAATATTGATAAAAGACTCGATATTGATATTGGTTTACGTGCAAATAAACTCATTGATAGGGTGGAGAGTTTTTACAACCAAGCTTTGTTGTCTTGGTTAAAAGTTAAGTTGGTATCACCAGTGCTAGTTGATACAGATTTAGAATATGCCTTAAAAGAGATTATTTTATTTGATGGATATTTTTCTACGAATATAGATACTTGTATTGAAAATATTAAGCAAGTGTTTAGCGGAAAGGATACCGATAAGTGGCACAATAAAATTTCAAAAAGCAAAAAGCCATTCGATATTATCAGGTTAATTGCTTTTTCAAAATCTTAATAATATAATATTTAATATAGGAAACACAATATGAAAGCAGTGATTTTAGCAGGGGGGTTTGGCACTCGTTTGAGTGAAGAAACTGATTTACGCCCAAAACCAATGGTCGAAATTGGCTCGAAGCCAATTTTGTGGCACATTATGAAAACTTATAGTTATTACAATATTAATGAGTTTGTCATTTTGCTTGGTTACAAGGGCTACTACATCAAAGAATATTTCGCCAATTATTTTCTACATCAAAGTGATGTAACAATTAATTTGTCGAATAATGAGATGCAAGTACATAATAATCAGTCCGAACCTTGGAAAGTGACATTGGTCGATACTGGGCTAAATGCAATGACGGGTGCCAGAATTAAAAAAGCAAAGCAATATATTGATAATGAGCCATTTCTACTTACCTATGGTGATGGTGTTGGTGACATTGATATTCAAAAAACACTGGATTTTCATAAGCAGCATGGTAAATTACTTACCATGGCTTCTGCCCAACCTGATGGGCGTTTTGGCGCGCTTAATATTAACCAAAATACTAATCAAGTGTTGGAATTTAAAGAAAAGCCCAAGGGTGATGGATCTTGGATTAATGCAGGGTATTTTGTTTGTCAGCCGGAGGTTTTAGATTATATTGATTCGGATGATGACAATGTGATCTTTGAGCAAGCGCCATTGAAAAATTTAGCCAAAGATGGGCAAATTCATACTTATAAACATGATGGATTTTGGATGCCAATGGACTCGCTACGTGACAAAACTGAGCTTAACAAGCTTTGGAGAGATAAACAAGCACCCTGGAAGGTTTGGAATGGACAATACTAAGAAAATGTTTAATGATATTTATCGTAATAAGAAAGTATTCATAACCGGTCATACGGGCTTCAAAGGTACGTGGATAGCGCTTCTTTTAAAAGAAATAGGAGCAGAAGTATGTGGATTTTCATTAGCACCAGAAACCACCCCCAATCATTTTGACTTGCTCAACTTGGAAAGTAATATAAAGCATGTTGTGGGTGATATAAGGGATGCAGATGCGTTAAATAAGGCGGTACAAGACTTTCAACCAGAGTTTGTGTTTCATCTAGCAGCACAAGCATTGGTGAAAGAATCCTATGCCAATCCTGTTAGTACCTTTGATACCAATATCATGGGTTCGGTGAATTTATTAGACGCGGTTAGACAATGTGATTCGGTTCGCTCTTTGGTCTACATTACCTCTGACAAATGTTATGAAAATGTTGAATGGATATGGGGTTACCGCGAAAATGACCAATTGGGCGGACATGATCCTTATAGTGCATCCAAAGGTGCTGCTGAAATAGTATTCTCGGCTTATGCGCGCTCATATTTTGTATCACGAGAAAATCTCGGCGCTGCAACAGCGCGTGCTGGTAATGTTATTGGTGGCGGTGATTGGGCAGCTGATCGTATCATTCCTGATTGCATACGTGCTATTGAGAACAACATACCTATTAAGCTGCGCAACCCAAATGCAACCCGACCATGGCAACATGTGTTAGAGCCTATCAATGGTTACCTATCTTTAGGTGCTAAGCTGTACAATGACCCAGAAAATTTTAAAGGGTCTTGGAATTTTGGACCTTCCACATCACAAATTCGTACCGTAGAAGAAGTGGCAAACAGTATTGTTAAGTATATTGGAAAAGGAACAATTGAGATAGAGTTTTCAAACCAAAAACAGCACGAGGCTAATTTACTCCAATTAAATTGTGATAAAGCACATCAACTATTAGATTGGTCGCCAATGTGGGGAGTGGAAAAAACTATGGATATGACTGCTGAATGGTACAAGGTGTTCATGAACGAGGGAGATATTGAGGCCGTTACTAAGGCACAATTACAAGATTATTATCAGGGTGCATTATGATTGAGGGCGTTGTAATAACACCATTACGTCAAATTTTTGATGAGCGTGGAAAGGTTATGCATATGTTACGTGAAGATTCGTCAGTATTTTCTAGATTTGGCGAGATCTATTTTTCTTGTACTTATCCAAGCGCTATAAAAGCCTGGCATATGCATACAGAAATGACCCTTAACTACGCAGTTATTCATGGCTCAATCAAATGCGTACTTTTTGACGATAGACCCGGTAGTAAAACACGTGGTTGTGTTGAAGAATACTTCTTATCGCCTGAGAATTATTGTTTGGTTACGGTCCCACCTTTAGTCTGGAATGGCTGGAAGGGGGTTGGAAATGAGGTATCTATTGTTGCTAATTGTGCCACAATACCACATGATCCAAATGAGATTAAGCGCAAGTCTGCTTCCGATTCTAGCATACCATATGATTGGGAGATTAAGCATCAATGACTTTATTGTGTTTCTCAAAACTAACTCTTTTTAATAGAGAGTTAGTTTGAATTATGAGAATTCTTATCACGGGCGGTTTTGGTTATTTAGGTGGTCGTTTAGCGCAATACTTTTCGACTAAAACTAATTACAATATCATTTTAGGAACTCGGAAAAATCCTGTTTCCCCTGAATGGCTACCTCAAGTAAAAGTGGTTAAAACCTTGTGGAACTCAGCAACCGACCTTGAAAAAATTTGTTCTAATGTTGATGTGATTGTACATCTAGCCGGAATGAATGCAAGTGATTGTGCTGAAAACCCCCTTTCAGCCCTTGAATTTAATGGCATTATTACTGAAAGATTATTGCAGGCAGCAACTCGACAAGGGGTAAAACGATTTGTTTATCTCTCAAGTGCCCATGTGTACAGTAGTCCCTTGATAGGGAGAATAACAGAAGAGACTTGCCCGACAAACCTACACCCTTATGCAACCAGTCATCGCGCCGGAGAAGATGTGGTTAGGTATGTACATTCGCGTAGTGAGATTGAAGGTATTGTAATACGCCTTTCTAATTCATTTGGTGCACCCGCACATATAAAAACTAATTGTTGGATGTTGCTTATAAATGATCTTTGTGTCCAAGCAATAACAAACGAACATATGGTATTACAGTCGTCAGGGGGGCAAAGAAGGGACTTCATTACACTAACAGATGTCTGCAGATCGATTGAACATTTAATTATATTGCCTACTGATAAATTAAGTAATGGATTGTTTAATGTTGGTGGCGGGTGGAATCCAACTATACTTGAAGTTGCACAACTTATATCTAATCGTATTTATGCATTAACAGGAAAAAAAATAAAAATCCAATCTAATGCATTACGAATGAGCCCATCCTTTACTGACTTGGATTATATTACTGAAAAAATAAATACCACAGGTTTTGAATTGAGTAGTAGTGTAAACGATGAGATTGATAATCTAATTCGTTTTTGTATTAAACATTATGCATTATAGATAATCATGAATCCTTTGGTGTCAATAATTATACCCACTTACAATAGAGCTAAAGATCTTAAGCGTGCTTTAGAGTCTGTCTTCTGCCAAACTTATTCTAATTGGGAGGTCTGCATAGTGGACAATTATTCAAATGACGGTACAATTAAACTAATTAATAGTTTAAATGACTCAAGATTAAAGCTGTATAGAATTCGCAATAATGGCGTCATTGGTGCCTCAAGAAATTTAGGGATGGAAAATGCTAACGGTAAATATATTTCTTTTCTTGATTCAGATGATTGGTGGTCAAGTCAGAAGCTGGAAGTGTCAGTAGAAGCTCTCGAAAATGGGGCTAATGTGGTGTATCATGACATGTTGCTAGTAACAAAATTAAATCAAAAGATTTTCTTAAGAAAAGCCCGGACACGTAAATTGAAAACTCCAGTATTTAATGACCTTCTTATAGGGGGGAATGCTATCATTACCTCAAGTGTGGTAATGAATAAGGAAATTTTGAACAGGATTGAAGGATTTCAGGAGAAACAAAATTTGATTGGTATAGAGGATTATGATGCATGGCTACGTGTAGCTAAAATTACAGATAATTTTAAAAAAATACCTAAAACACTTGGATATTATTGGTCTGGCGGAGGGAATACGAGTAATCCACAACGCACGATACAAATCCTTAATGTACTTGAGAAAAATTACCAGAATGAAATATCAAAGCTGGGTGCATATCAGTGCATGTATTGGTTTAATTATAATAGGGCGAGGGCGTTCTATATTTTAGGTTTGAAGGAAAAGGCAAGACAAGGTTTTAATACGGCACTTGCTCAACATCCCACTTCGCTAATTAAATTTAAATGCATGATCATGATTTTGGTCATAAGCACTAAGGTTTATTTTGAGAAAAAAAGAAAATATTGACATGAAGTTTAGTTTATACATGTTGACACGACAGCAACCCACCTTAATAAAAACAATATTGTTTACTATTCTTTTTGTTATTTTCGTTACTCCTCATTCATTTTACGTTGGCGGACAAGGTATTAGTGGAAATTACTTGTTTGTATTTTTTCCCTTGTTAATGTATATATATTCAAAGCAATTTGAGCGTCCAAAATTAGAGGTTATTGTATTTATGATACTTCTTTTTTGTATGTTTACTATTGCTCTAATATACCAATCTGAATATATTGTGCATTATATTAGGAGGTTTGCTAGTTTCATTGTTTTTATGTCTATTTTTGCTTTTATGTTTGTAAAAATAGATTCCAATATGATTCGTTCTTTTAAATATGCCATGGTTATTTTTTCTTTATATACTGCTATCTCTGTCTTAATTAATTATATTGATTTAGGGGGTGCTGAGTTAAGGACGTATGCAAAAGGTGCAGTGGGGTCAACCCGCATTGGGTTTATTTATGTCTTTGCACTCTGGATAGTGTATTTTTTTGATTCACGTACGATGTTGTTAATAATTATCAAGCATGTGGTTGCTATCATAATTATTATCGGTCTTCTTTTAACTTATTCAAGAGCAAGCTTATTTGCATTGACTGCTAGTGTATGTGTTTATTTTGTTGTGACAACTTTAGTTGTCATTAAAGAAGGGAAGTCTTTTTACCAATTGTTACTAAAAATATCTTTATCGGCTGCCTATATTGTAGGGCTGGTAATTATTTTAGGTAGTATGTTCCCTAATGTGATTTCCCAAGGCGATAGAATGATTTATAAGTACATTGCACCATCCGAATCAAGTGTTACTAACACCACAAAGCTAGATAACACTACTAACACCACAAAGCTAGATAACACTACTAACACCACAAAGCTAGATAACACTACTAACACCACAAAGGCCAATGTTTATACTAGTAGGCTCGTTAGAGAATATACTGATAAGGATACTTCTTTAGGTTACAGAGTTTATGTGGCAAATCAAGCAATAAATTTTGTTTTTGAAAACCCTTTTACGGGTTCTGGTTTTTTAGGTGTATGGATAATGTTTGATGAGATAAAAGGGTCTGCACACTCTCAGTTTATTGATGTATTTTTCCGCTTAGGGTTTATAGGGTTTTTTATTTACATGTTTTTTACATATAAAATCATGAGGTTTCTATATTTAAAAGATCTCGGGCTGTTTGTTGGATTTATTGGTATGCTGTCTTATGGACTATTTCATGAGACTTTTAAGCTGAGTCATGGAGCCTTTGTTTTTGCTTTTTTATTTGCTATGTATGATCAGTATCGGTATTCTTTTAACAAGCTAAAGCACTCACAATAGGCACCAATTTCCCAATGCATATTTAAAGTTATGAGTAAGAATTTATTGCCAATAAATGGAGATAAGCATCTCGCAATTGATGCGACTAATATAATATCTGGCGGCGGCTTAACACATTTATCTAAATTGCTAGAAAAATATTCTCCAGGCTTGACAGGAGTTAAAAAAATAACAATTTGGTCAAATGAAACAACCGCTCACGCCCTTCCTAATTACTCATGGTTGGTTAAGAAGACCCCTTTCTGGGCTGCTGGCAATTTGTTTGTTCGCTTTTTTAGTCAGCAGTTGTTTTTGGTGAACAGCATTAAAAAAGAAGGTTGTCATGTATTGTTTTCACCAGGTGGAACTATTCCTTTTAGGTGCTCTTTGCCTGTTATTACTATGTCACAAAATATGCTTCCATTTCAGAAAAACGAGGCAAATCATTTTGGCAAGTATAGTTTTATGCGTATAAAAATGTGGCTATTACGGCATGTACAAGGACAGTCTTTTAAGCGCGCCAATGGAGTTGTCTTTTTAACTAACTATGCAGATAAGTTTATATCCGAATTTCTTAAGGTTGATTTTAATCAGAAAGTAACGATACCGCATGGAGTTGAGCCCCGCTTTTTTCAGAAACCAAGACCTCAAAGATCTATTTTTTCTTATAGTAATCAAGAGCCGTTCAGGTTAATGTATGTTTCAATTTTAATGCCTTACAAGCATCAATGTGAAATTGCAAGTGCAGTAAAGGTGCTGCATGATAAGGGATTTAATATTGAAGTTAGATTTGTTGGCGCTGATTGGGGCTGGTACGGCAGTAAATTTTTATCTCTGATTAAGTCACTTGATCCAAATCATGATTTTCTTTTATGGAATGGATTTGAATCTTTTGAAGAATTGCATACTTCGTATAAAAATTGTGATGCGTTTATATTTGGCTCTAGTTGTGAGAACTTGCCTAATATATTACTTGAAGCTATGGCTTCAAGCTTGCCAATTGTTAGTTCAAATTATGGGCCAATGCCTGAAGTGTTAGGTAATTCCGCTGTTTATTTCAATCCTGAAAGTGTATCTTCAATTGCCAATGCTCTACACAAGATCTTACAAGATGAAATGTTACGTAAATCTTTAGCTAAGTCTTCATGGGAAAATGCGCAGCAATACTCATGGGAGCGTTGTGCTAAAGATACTTTTGATTTTATTTATAATATTGCCAACAAAACCGCGATAGATAATAAATAACCTTGTATATTACGATTGGAGATAGAAGATGTTTAACAATAAGACTTTACTAATAACAGGTGGCACAGGATCATTTGGTAATGCTGTACTGCGCCGTTTCTTAAGTTCAAATATTAAAGAAATTAGAATATTTAGTCGGGACGAGAAAAAACAAGATGATATGAGGCGAAGGTATGGAGATACGCGACTTAAATTTTACATTGGAGACGTTAGGGATTACGATTCAATAATGAATGCGATTCGAGGTGTTGATTATGTTTTTCATTCCGCCGCATTAAAGCAGGTTCCATCATGTGAATTTCATCCGATAGAGGCAGTGAAAACAAATGTTTTTGGCACGGAAAATGTATTGACTGCAGCAATTAATGCAAATGTGAAGCGTGTAATTTGTCTAAGTACCGATAAAGCTGTCTACCCTATTAATGCAATGGGTATTTCAAAGGCAATGATGGAGAAAGTCATTGTTGCAAAGGCAAGGCAAGGAGGCGAAGAGACGGTGATTTGTGGTACACGTTATGGAAATGTCATGGCCTCACGAGGGTCTGTAATTCCTTTATTTGTTGAATTGATAAATGATAATCGGGAGTTAACGCTTACCAATCCAGATATGACCAGATTTATGATGACATTAGATGATGCGGTCGATTTAGTTTTATATGCATTTGATAATGGAAGTCCTGGTGATATATTTGTACAAAAAGCACCAGCTGCTACTATTAAAATCTTGGCACAAGCGCTTTGTGAATTAATGGGAAAAGATAGCTATCCCACCCGAATTATTGGCACAAGGCATGGGGAGAAGCAATACGAATCATTGCTTTCCAAAGAGGAGATGTCTTGTGCTGTTGACCTGGGTAATTACTATAAAATTCCTCCCGATTTAAGAGATTTGAATTATGCAAAATATACTGATATTGGGGAGAATGATGTAGCGGCATGTGAATATAATTCCGACAATACGGTGCGATTGAATATAGACGGGATGAAGAAATTACTGAATAAATTAAAATTTATTCAGGCTGCAGCTCAGGGTGTAATTATTGATCCAGAGGAGTAGTGTGCGTATATTAGTAACAGGCTCTAACGGTTTTATTGGTAAAAATTTAATTGTCCACTTGAACGAGATTGGGACGCATGAAGTTCTTACATTTTCTCGTGACAACTTAATTAGTGATTTATCGGAATTAGTTGCACAAGCAGATGCTATTATTCATTTAGCTGGAGAAAATCGACCTGCAGATGATTCAAAATTTAAGCTGGTTAACGATGGACTAACCCAATTATTATGTGAAGAAATTCGATCTACGGATCGTCATATTCCAATGATTTTTGCATCATCTGCACAGTCAGGAAATGGGACTCTTTATGGTGAAAGCAAGCGATCTGCCGAATTGGCTGTTGAAAGGCTTAAACTCGAAACGGGCAGTCCTGTATTTATTTATCGATTACCCGGAGTATTTGGAAAATGGTGTAAGCCTAATTATAATTCTGTGGTAGCAACATTTTGTTACAACATAGCTAATGACTTACCAATTCGAATTGATAATCCATTTAAAGAATTAACTTTAGTTTATATAGATGATGTAGTTAAGGAGTTTATAGATGTAATTCAACATCAACATGAAAAAGAAGATTTTAAAGTTCACCCTGAGTATAAGGTTAAACTTGGAGAGTTGGCTGACAAAATTAAGTCTTTTGATAATTGTCGAACGTCTTTAGTTGTGGAAAAGGTTGGGGGCGGGTTGATTCATGCGCTTTATTCAACTTATATCAGTTATCTAACACCAGAAGTTTTTTCTTATTTGCTGCCTGTTTTTAGGGATAATCGGGGAGTATTTTCCGAGATTATTAAAACCAAGGATAGTGGGCAGTTTTCTTTTTTTACTGCACACCCTGGCGTAACTAGAGGTGGTCATTACCATCATTCTAAATCTGAAAAATTCCTAATTATAAAGGGAGAGGCACGTTTTCGGTTTAGGCATGTAATTAGTAATGAGGTTTTTGAAATTGTTGTTAGTGAAGATGAGTTTAGAATTGTAGACACGGTGCCCGGATGGGCTCATGATGTTACTAATATTGGAGATGGTGAGTTGGTGGTAATGCTATGGGCCAATGAGGTCTTTGATAAGAATAATCCAGATACTATTGCATGCGAGGTATGAGATGAAGAAAATGAGAATAATGACAGTCGTTGGGACTAGGCCTGAAATAATAAGACTTTCTCGAGTTATATCTAAACTAGATGATTATTTTGATCATATTTTAGTGCACACAGGGCAGAATTATGATTATGAGTTGAATGAGATATTTTTTAATGATTTAGAGATTCGAAAACCTGACTATTTTTTAAATTCTGCTGGGAAAAGTAGTGCTGAAACTATTGGCAAAGTAATAATTAAAGTTGATAAGATTTTGGAGAGCGTCAGGCCTGATGCATTGCTCACTCTTGGAGACACCAATAGTTGTATGGCAGTAATTCCTGCCAAAAGGAGAAAAATCCCAATATTTCATATGGAAGCTGGTAATCGCTGTTTCGATCTGAGGGTGCCAGAGGAGATCAATAGAAGAATTGTTGACCATACATCAGATATTAATTTGACTTATAGTTCTATTGCACGTGAATATTTACTTAGAGAAGGGCTGTCACCAGATATGGTGATCAAAACCGGTAGTCCAATGTTTGAAGTATTGTCTTTCTATAATGATAAGATTAATTCATCAAATGCACTTCAAAAACTCAATCTAAATAAAGGAAAGTTTATTCTTGTTAGTGTTCATAGAGAAGAAAATATTGAGAGTGAGACTAATTTTAATAAATTAGTTAAAGTATTAAACGGTATTGCGAAATTTTATGAAATGCCTGTAATTGTCTCTACCCACCCACGGACTCAAAAGAAAATTGATGAATCTGGGTGTGCATTTCATAAAAATGTCAATCTAATAAAACCATTATCTTTTTCCGACTATGTGAAGTTGCAGTTGGACTCGCTTGTGGTTCTTTCTGATAGTGGGACAATTAATGAAGAATCTTCAATATTAAACTTTCCTGCATTAAATATCAGGGAGGCTCATGAGCGACCAGAGGCTATGGAAGAAGCTTCAGTTATGATGGTTGGTTTAAATGAAAACCTTATATTGGAAGCTTTAAAAGTTTTAAATGATCAGCCAAGGGGTGCAAATAGACTTTTAAATTTGGTTTCAGATTATAGCGTGGATAATGTTTCTGATAAGATTGTCAGGATTATCTTGAGTCATACAGACTTAGTAAATCGAGTGGTTTGGAATAAAAATATAAGCTCTTTTTAAAATTTATTGATAAAATTATGAAGATTCTTATTGTTACTCAGTATTTTTGGCCTGAAAATTTTAGAATTAATGATTTGGTTGAAGGGCTTACTTCATATGGTCATGAAGTTACTATTTTAACCGGCATACCAAATTATCCTAGAGGAAGAGTATTTTCTGAATTTTTAAGTGAGCCTAATCTGTTTAATGAATTTGGCTCATCTAGAGTAATAAGGGTTCCAATTATTCCTAGGGGTAAGAGCAAACTTACATTGGCATTAAATTATCTAAGTTATGTCATTTCGTCAACTATTATAGGAAGTTGGAAACTAAAGGAGGATGAGTTTGATGTTATTTTTGTTTACGAGCCTTCCCCGATTACAGTAGGACTGCCAGCTATTTGGCTTAAGAAATTAAAGAAAGCCCCTGTAATATTTTGGACTCTTGATTTATGGCCTGAAGCGCTCAGTTCTTTTGGCATTGTAAAATCAGAATCAATACTTTCATTTGTGGGAAAAATAGTTGGATTTATTTATAACCGCTGTGATTTGATATTGGCACAATCATATAGCTTTATAGATCCAATCAGTAAATATTGTAAAGACAATGTTAGTATTGAATACTTTCCAAGCTGGGCAGAAAAAAATCCGAGTTCGAGAGAGGTGGCTCCAGAAGTTGAATACCAAAATAATACTTTCAATATTTTATTTACTGGCAATATAGGAGAGGCGCAAGATTTTCCCGCAATAGTTGATGCAGCTGAACACTTAAAAGATGAAAACATAAGATGGATAATTGTAGGTGGTGGGCGTATGGAAAATTGGCTAAGAAGTGAAGTTGTTGATCGTGGACTAGAGTCTAGTTTTATTATTACCGGAGAATTTCCTGTTGAAAGGATGCCTTCATTTTACAATCATAGCCAGGCGCTAATAGTATCATTAAAGCGTGATCGTTTTTTGTCATTATGGATACCAGGAAAGGTTCAGTCGTATCTTATGTCAGGACTGCCCATACTCGGTATGGCTCAAGGTGAAACAGAACAGGTTATTAAAAAATCCGGTTGCGGTTATGTTTGCGAACCTGGGAATGGGTTTGCCTTGGCGAGTATAGTTAAAAAGATGGTTTCAACGTCCAGTGCTGATAGATCTCGCATGGGTGCTATGGGAAAAAAATATGCCATTCAGGAGTTTGACCGAGAAACACTGCTTAGACAGCTAGAGTCGTGGATGTTTGAGTTTATAAATAATAACAAAATTAAATGAGTAAAATTTTAGTCACTGGCGCAAATGGATTTATTGGGGAGAGACTTTGTTCTAAACTGCTTCTTTCTGGAAAAAAAGTTAAAAAACTTGTAAGAAAGATCGAAGAGGGTGATAATTTAGAGCAGTATGCATGCAATCTTGGTGTAGATCAAATCCCTGAAGGTGTATTTAATGATGTGGATGTTATTTTTCATCTTGCCGGTGTAACGCATGATATTGATAAATCAATGACAGGCGGTCTTTATTATGATGTAAATGTAACTGCTACGGAACAATTGGCTATGGCAGCTGCAGAGAAAAAAGTTAAAAAATTTATCTATGTTAGTAGTGTTAAAGCAGGAGGGGTTTTAATTGCTGATAAGTGCATGTCGGAGGAGGATCAGACAGAACCTGAGGGTGTGTATGGAAAAACTAAGCGAGAGGCAGAGGTAAGACTTCTTGAAATTGGAAGAAAATCAGAGCTTAATGTTTCTGTAATTCGTCCTGCATTGGTGTACGGTAAAGGAGTTCAGGGGAATTTGCATAAAATGCTTGTTGGTATAGAAAAAGGCTGGTTCCCGCCATTGCCAGAAGTTGGTAATCGTCGATCCATGATTCATGTGGATGATTTGGTTGATGCGTTGTTATTGATTGAAAAGAACAACAGTTCAAACGGAGAGATATTTATTGCAACTGATGGAAATGATTATTCGTCAAGTCAGATTTATATGGCAATGAGAGCATCATTAAATAAGGGTGTTAAAAAGTGGACAGTGCCGAATGTTTTCCTTAGATCATTGGCAAAAATTGGCGACTTCATCAATACTATACTCCCATTTCCTTTTGATTCATATCGTTATCATAAACTGCTCGGTGATGAATGCTTTTCCTCAAAAAAAATACAAACCATATTGGGTTTTAAGGCCTACCATACTATTTTTTCAAGCCCTAATCATTTTAAAGAGTAATATTTCTTGTTATGTTTGCACTTAGTTTAATTGTAGTATTTAGTTTCTTTATTATGCACTTTATTGAGATGGCGGCTTTTGGATCTAGAGTCGCTGGAAGGGTTGCAAATAGGGTGGCGCTTGGGACAACTTTACAATTGTCAATAGTAACAATAAGCAGATTTTTCTTAATCCCTTTATTGCCTGCATTAGGTTATTTGGTTGAGTCAGGTATTCTTATTGAAGATTATTTAATTATAGTTAGTTCTGCATATATATTAACTTTTTTAATATCGATTGTTATCCTTCTAAAATTAAATACATTTCAATTTTTCTTCCAAAAGGTATTTAAAGTCTATAATAGCAGAACAATTCCAATGGCTGTATTAGTAACGGCTTTTGGTTACAATCAAAATTCTAGAATAAGTTCGTGCAAAGAGTTTTCTTGGGATAGGATTGTATTGAAAAAAACCCTGCTTGCTTGTTTTGCTTATCTGTTTTTAATAAGTGGATTTTTTGTTGCTTTCTTACTGGCCATCTTGTATCCAGATAATAGACTGACATTAAGCCAATTTACAGCGCTCTTCCATGGAATTGGAGCAATTCTGGTTGCTGTTTATATAGATCCAATGCTGAGTAGGTCGATTGATATTTATGATGATCATGCCACTTGGATAAATAATACTTATTCAATTATATTTGGCAGAGTTTTGAGCTATTTGCTAATATTATTAGCTATGTTTATTTTTTTGGTTGTTAGGTAGAATTTCTCATTAGAGCTAAAAAAATATGCAGAGCAATATTTAACGGAAAAAACAATGCAAAATCAACACAACCTTGAGTACAGTGGGCTAAAGGAGCTATTAATTACAGAGAAATACCGTATTAATTACAATAATTTTATTGTTGAAAGATGCGTAAAAAAAATGGCAAGTCCAAATGGTTGCGTAGATTTTGGCGCAGGGATAGGTACACTTTCTAGAATACTAGAAAAAAAATTAAATCTTTCTGTGGTTTGTGTTGAAATTGATGAGGAAAATATAAGATACTTAAACAATCGAGCTTTGAAAAACAGTAGAAGTATTAATGATATTGAAGAAGATGTTGATTTGGTTTTTTCATCAAACGTGCTTGAGCATATCGAAGATGATGTTGATTCTCTTTGCTCTATTAGAAGAAAGTTAAATAGCCACGGGGTTCTGTACTTATATTTGCCGGCAAGTATGCTTATTTGGTCCAAAGTTGATGACATTGTAGGGCATTATAGGAGATACTCTCGTTCGGAGATAAAACAAAAACTAATGTCTTCTGGGTTTGAGGTGGAATCTATTTATTATGCCGATTCAATTGGTTTTTTGGCTATATTTTTAATAAAATTATTTAGATGTAATACAGACAAAGTGGTAGAGTCACCCAAGACGTTAAAAATATATGATACTTTCATTTTTCCTTTATCGAAGTTTTTGGATGCTATCGGCTTAAAATATCTTTTCGGAAAAAATCTCATTGTTTTTGCAAAAAAGATTGATTGAGCGACCAGTTGCTATATAATTATTTTTCTATTTACCCGGTTGAGACTTTTGAAAAGATCATTTGACCTGACGCTACTTATGGCTTTATTTCCCTTTTGGGGAGGGGTTGTGCTAATTTGTTATATTCTTAATATTGTTTTTGAAGGTTTTCCGGGTTTTTATAAATCTACTAGGTATGTTGGTAGTGGGAAAAGCATTACAGTAACTAAGTTTAGAGTAATGAAAAAGGGGATTGATAAAAAACTAAATAGAAGTACTATCTCAATTAAAGATAAGATTTTTCTAAATTTGCCACTTGATGAAAAAATTTACACAAGTTTTGGGGTTATACTGGAAAGATTCGGAATTACCGAGTTGCCACAATTTTTTTCTGTCATAAAGGGAGATATGTCATTAGTTGGCGCAAGACCTTTGCCAAATGATGTTTACAGCGCCCTAGAAAAGGAATTTCCACATATTGCAAGAAAAAGATATGATTCAAAATGTGGCTTAACAGGACTCCCGCAACTTGTTGGGAGGGATGGTCTTTCTGACAAGGATAGACTAATTCTTGAGTCTTCATATTGCACCTGGGTTCAATCTAACTACAGTATCATGATTGATTTTAAAATTATTTTCTATACTATATTGGTGGTTTTAGGGTTTAAGAATAGAGTTTCTGCTAATGAGGCGGTTAGTCTATTAAAATAGAATAAATTATTTTTTTGACACAATGTTAGACTTAACCATATGTATTGAGAATGAAAATACAAACAAATAATTTTTTACTAAGTAAATTTGATTATTTAAAAGTTTTTTATTTTATTCTTTTTTATATATTTGTTACCCCGTATTACATAGGCATCGACAATCAGGGTATAAGTGCTAATTATCTGTTTGTCTTTTTTCCACTTATTATTCTTTTTATAAAAAAAGAAATTATCTACCCACCAACAAGCGTTGTTGTCTTTATGTTGGCCCTTGGTTTTATATTTATTTTTGGCTCTATATTTCAAGCTGAGCAGTACGATCTATTGTTAAGGAGAAGTGCGAGCTTTGCCGTTTTTATGTCTATCTTTTCCCTTATGTTTGTAAAAATAGATTCGTACATGATTCAGTCTTTTAAACTGGCTATTGTGGCCTGGTCGTTGTTTGAGTCATCTGTATCTATTCTAGAATTTATTAGTATAGATGGAAATAGTCTCGGGTTTTATGCTAAAGGGCAATTGGGCACTCAGCGAATAGGCTTTATTTATCTTATGGGTTTTTGGTTGGTGGCAATGCTTAAAGTTCAAGCCAATGCCCTTAAGATTATTAAGTTTTTAATGGCATATATTGTTGTTGTAGGTATCTTTTTGACATACACAAGGTCAACCTTGTTTGCCTTTGCTGTCAGTATTACAGTGTATTTTGTATATTTGGCGATTACTTTGTTTAAAGGCGACCAGGGCGTTGTAACTTTTTTATCAAAGATGTTTTCAAAGTTTTTATACATAGCTGCGTTATTGATATTAGTTGTTGTATTTTTTAGAGGATCGGTGCAATACTATTCAAACACAATTTTTAAGTATATTTTTTCAACTCAAGATAGTTATTCCCAATCTGCTGAGTTAAATCTTTATACTAGTTGGACGGTATACGTACAGGAAAATGAGCATATTAAAGGTAAGATTATCGCCCCCAACCTATTAAAACTTGAGACTAAATTAAGAAATAAATTTGAAATAGGGAAAGATGATAATATCCCTTCAAATCTTCTATTTATTAATCCTATTATTACTCGAGTGGCAAGAAGCAGAGAGGCTGGACTTGCTCAGCAAGATTTATATAAAGCTAAGGAGAATCTAATCACAGCGACTAGTGTTGAAAGCAATGTACAAATACAAAACTCTCAAGCCTTGCAAGAAAAATACAAACTAGGAAAAGCTAATAATTATAGCGATATAGCGAGTAAGAATAAAATTCATCAGAAATATGTCGATAAGAAAAAAATTGATTATCTGCAATCTAAAGTAAGCCTATCTAAATCTCAATTAAACTTAACTTTGAGTAGACTATTGACTCTTGAATTGCAAAAGCTTCTGAGTGATACTAAAAAACAACTTAAAATTGCCAAAAATCAAGTGTCAATTAGAGAAATTGATCAAAAAATTTATGATATCAAATCACAAATCTTAATTTTGAATGATAAATATCCATCTTTAAATAAAGGAAGTGTTGTTGGCTTAAGAATTAATGATACTGGTACCTCAATTGGATACAGGGTTTTTATGCATAAAAAAGTTCTTGATAAAACCTATCAGAGTCCTTTAATAGGAAGTGCTTTTCTAGGGGTTTGGACTTTGTTTGATAATAAGTCAGGCTCAGCACATAGTCAATATCTTGATGTGCTTTTTAGAGTTGGAGTAATTGCTTTTATAGTGTATTTGTTTTTCTTATTTAAAGTTTCATTTTTCTTATATAAAAGAGACATTGGCTTGTTTTTAGGTTTTGTTGGCTTCTTGTGTTTTGGTATATTTCATGAAACAATTAAATTAAGCCAAGGCAGCTTTATTTTTGCGTTTTTATTTGCAATGTGGGCGCAGCGCCAACATCTTTTAAAGAGCAGTAAAAAATAAATTAATTTTACCTCTAGGTTGGCACTTATTTTGATCCTAATTAAATTATGAAAATTTTAGTAACGGGCGGCGTAGGCTATATAGGCTCACATACGTGTATTGAGTTAATTAAATCAGGCTATGAAGTTGTGGTGGTAGATAATCTCTGCAACGCTTCGCTAGAGGCATTAAAGCGTGTCGAGAAGTTAGCGGACAGTAGCATTCCCTTTTACAGGGTAGATGTGCGCGATAAAGTTGCACTAACGCACATATTTGAAAAACATGCTATTGATGGAGTGATTCATTTAGCAGGTCTGAAAGCGGTGAATGAGTCAGTAGAAAAGCCAATTGAGTATTATGATACTAATGTGGGCGGTACTTTTATTCTCGCTGAAGTGATGCGTGATTTCAGTTGCAAAACCTTTGTCTTTAGCTCATCCGCGACGGTCTATGGTAATCCGCATACGGTACCGATTAAGGAAGATTTCCCGCTGTCGGTCACCAATCCGTATGGCCGCTCTAAATTAATGGTTGAGGAGTTTTTGCAAGATCTGTTTGTTGCAGATGATAGCTGGCATATCACACTGCTTAGATACTTCAACCCTGTGGGTGCACACAAGAGTGGGTTGATTGGTGAAGATCCGAACGATATTCCCAATAATTTAATCCCGTATATTTCACAAGTAGCGGTTGGCAAGTTAGAAAGGCTTAATGTATTTGGCGGTGATTACGACACACCTGATGGCACAGGTGTGCGTGATTATATCCATGTAGTGGATTTGGCAAAAGGGCACATTAAGGCTTTGCAGGCGTTGGAAGACAAGCCTCAAGTATTAACAATTAATCTAGGTACGGGTAAAGGCTACTCGGTGCTTGATATGGTTAAGGCTTTTGAAAAGGCTTCAGGTAAAGATGTGCCTTATCAAATAGTAGATAGAAGAGCTGGCGATATAGCTACTTGCTATGCTGACCCTGCTTACGCAGAAGAGAAACTTGGCTGGAAATCTGAATGCGAGCTAGATGAAATGTGTGAAGATACTTGGCGTTGGCAGTCTCAGAATCCGGATGGGTATCTAAGACACAAGTAACTCCATTTTCTTGAAGAAGTTTAATTAAACGATAAACTATTTCTTATCTTTTGAATATTCTTGATGAAAAGGATGAATTATTAGTTTGTATTTCAATTTAAAATTCTAAGAATTTTAAATTCTCGAAAACTACACTATTCCACTGTAATCCAATTGATTCGTATGTACATTTAAATTCAGAAAACGTACACACCGATCTATTCCACCGTCACTGATTTTGCCAAATTACGTGGCTGATCTACATCAGTACCTTTGACTAGGGCGACATGGTAGCTAAGTAATTGTAGTGGAATGGTAAAGATAATCGGTGCAGAGATGCGACCCAAATCAGTAGTAGTAGGGATGATGGTCATGCCCTTCATAGGCGCTACTTCTGCAGCTTCATCTTCAAATACAATCATTTCAGAGCCGCGTGACTTAACTTCTTGCAAGTTGGATTTAAGCTTGTCAAGCAATTGATCGTTTGGTGCAATAGCAATAACGGGCGTGTCTTTATCAATTAAAGCAATTGGCCCATGTTTTAGTTCGCCTGCGGGATAGGCCTCGGCATGGATGTATGAGATTTCTTTAAGTTTAAGTGCGCCTTCCATGGCAATCGCATGCATGGTGCCGCGCCCTAAAAACAGCGCATTAA
>Ga0209992_10000557_pt1 | contig 48981 bp, 36 predicted proteins | sample 2SBtaG_2_FD_182564 | JGI IMG/M metagenome (GOLD analysis project Ga0209992, IMG submission 182564) | Deep subsurface microbial communities from Kolumbo volcano to uncover new lineages of life (NeLLi) - 2SBTROV12_ACTIVE470 metaG (SPAdes)... | ecosystem: Environmental > Aquatic > Marine >... | reverse complement strand
CCTGAAAATACTGTATCTAAAATTCCTGCTTGTGTTCCTAATGGCATAGGGTCAATTACTGAAGTACTTTGAACCCTTGCGGCAAAAACTCGTATTTTAGGAACAAAACGATTTCCATTAAATACAAACATTTGTGTTCTTGTAGTATCAAACCAATGTAAATCTATTGCCGGTGAAATAGGTTCCGCAGAATCAGTTATAGGTTGTATATTAGTAAAACCAAAAGTTCTTTCACCAGTTAATGCATCTATATCCCAATATAACCATGATTGTGTAGGTCCTGTAGGAATATTAATCCATGCAGGTTGTACACTTATTGGTTCTTCATATAAATAATCTTCTGTTTCATCAGCAAAATTTATTTGTGTTGGATCAGGTGACACAATTAAATCTATAGCATTGGCCGTAGTACTAGGTGCTAAAAATGTCGGTGTACCTATTAAATCTGATTGGTATCTAACAATGCCTTGTCTAAATGTTATTCTTGCCATAAATTATCCTCGTGGGTTCCAGTTATTTATTCTTTATTCCTAAATTAATTCCATATTTGTATATCCCATGCACAACTATCCCATGTTTCAAACTCATCTAAACATGGTTCTGGCACGGAACCACAAGATACTGGCGAACCACCATCGCAATTTAAAATAGGGATTCCGGCAGTTATAGTACAAGCAGGAGACCCCCCACAATTATCTGGTAGTGTTAATGGCAATGGTGGTGTTAATCCACAATAATCATCTACTCCATTAATACAATTTATGGATGGGCCAACATCACATTCATATCCAGGTTCAAGTGCTTCTATCCAACCTGTACCAATCATATAAGGTACCGTAGCAGTAACCCGTATAGTAGAAAAAGTACCATCATATTCAACAAAAAGAACACGATAAAAACCTGTATTATCATTCCCTATACTTTTAATTATATCATTTGTAAAAATAGTAAATCTTGCATCCCCAAAAACATGTAATATATAATCGTACATTTGACCATTATTAGCGTTAAATACGGCTGTAGTTTTAATAATACCATATTGCCAGAAATCACATTCCCATTGAAGATCAATATTATCAAAAATATATGTTTGTGCTTTTTGTTCTAATCTTCTATTTGCTAATTGGTTTGGTGTAATACATTCTGTAGGTTCATCATAACCAAATCTGATTATTTGGAATGTTCCAGTATTTATTGTATTAGTAGTTACTGGTTCTCTTGTATATACGAAAAGATCAGTTCCAGAAACAATAGTTGTTAATACAGTAAATTGTTTGTTATCAAAAATGGTGCCAGTAATTTCAAATCTAGTTCCCGGTAATAATGTATCTTGCCATGTTAATACAGCGGGTACTTCTGGTACATTAATAGTATTTTGTATTTTAAAACCACTAGCTGATAATGGTGCAGGTACAGGAGGTGAACCCGTAGGAGGACCAATAGGTGTTCCACCAGCAATAGTTTCAAGTAATGGTAACGGAAATGTCCATGCACGACCTAATAAATTCCAATATATTGCATTTGTAGGTAATATACCCACATTAGGCGTTGGACTACCTATAATTAATTGATATATATTACCTTGATATTCAACATATTCATCTTCAACATATTCTTCTGTTATATCCCATGCATCATAATGTTGATAAATTAAACCAAATGCACCACAAAGTTGATCTACAACATCGGCTGGTCCACTTGGAACACCAGCACCAGTATTATTATATTGTTCAATATATAATGGAGACGGAAATACAATACCAGATCGTAAAGTACGTATATCAAATTCTGGGTTTTCTGCATAACATCTAGGAATTGCGAATCCACTACCAGAATGTAAAGGATTAATAGTTTCTTGAACAATAACACCCGCTTCACGTCCTGTATCAAGTGTTGTGAATGTGAATCCAGTACCTACATCCGTTAATAATGATGGCACTGAACCTATTTCTTGTGCAGTTACAATAATTCTATTGCTATCTTTGTAAACATATAAATCTAATATAGGTTCTAATGTTTCAAATAATACTTGTGCAAGATTTTGTTTATCAGTATAAGGTGTTCCAAATTTATCATGTGCTTTTACTTCTTTTAATATAAATCCTGGTACAATAGGTGGTATATCAGTTGTTGTTGTATTGAACCATATTAAATAACTATTAGCAGGCGTGGAAAATGTGAAATATGCTCCGACTAAGGAACCAATGTCAATAGTTTCTACCCGGAATGATTCTGCAATAGGGGCAAACGGCATATTTATAGTATATTCTGCATTCCCAACACCACTTGGATCTTGGAAGTTTAAAACAGTACCATTAATTAACTTATCAAAGTTATCAGTGTTTAAAAAGAAACGATTTAATAAAAAATCTACGCCAGTAACAGGATACTTTTCATCTAATGGTACATGTAAGCAATTAAAATAACTTGCAGCTTCTTCAACTGTCCATCCCCATTTTTCTGGATGACTAGGCATACCTAAATCTAAAAAGAATTCTTCTGTAATAGTAGTCTCAACGCAATCCACATATATATACTCGATTAATACCTCTACAAGTTTTGCATGATATGGCTTTATCTCTAAAACATAATTTACTAATCCTTCAACTGGATCTATTGTTGTTGCCATTATATTAATTCCTTTTTATAATCATTTTCCCATATACTTATTAAATTATATCCTAATTTTTTTATTACTTGTTCAATAAATTGTTTTGTTGTTAATTTTTTCATGTATCAAACTGCCCTCCTACATCCAATATTTTTATACCGTGCAGGCTGAGCATCGACGTTTTGAATAATCCATTATATCGTGTTTGACGTGATAAAGCATCGTGCAATGTGCCGAAGAACATTCTATTTACATTAAAGAATGTAAATGTATTATAGATTTCAGAAAGTAAATCAATAGTTTCCTGTTTGCTAGTCATTGGTACTAAATTGTTTATATCATGTTGTATAAAGAACGCTTCAATAGTAATTGGCGTAAAATCATTATTAGGATTTCGTAAATATGCCAAAATAGTATCCCATGCTAATATACCATCAGTAAATGATTGTCCTGTTCCGAACCCATATCTTGTAGAAGCATTGTTTTCTCTATCAAATAATTCTCTTGATAATGATGGAATACGTTCACCTGATGGTATATATTTAGACATTGTGGTATCAAAAATAATATTTTCGCCAATTATAGATGCAATCATTCTATTCCATAATATTCTTGGGATATTAAATTGTTGTTCTTCTCTAAACATTTGCCATTCTGTATATGTTTCATTAAGATTCTGTGCTGGTTGTTCAGCATTTGGATCTTGCCATGTAAGAGAATTCATTGGCGAAGCATAATAATCATCTAATGTATCACGTAAAGTAAAATCACGTGTAAAACGTAATACATATCTATTACTATCGTTTATTAATGAATTGAATTTACGTAAAATAACTTGAACATATCTACGTGGTAATAATTCTTTATATAATGGCTCTAATGTTTGTGTACATGGTGGCGATCCTGTTCCTGGTGGAGATCCTGTTAATATTCCAGTAGGGGCAACTGCCAATGTATCTAATTCTGGTTCCAATAATTTTTGAATAACAATATATGGTATTGGATATTCTAACATGTCTTGTACAGCATCTACCATTGAAAGAGTTTTATTTCTGTTAGTTTCTTGTACAGTTTTATTTTCAACCCAGAAAAAGAATTTTGGTGTTGAAATATTGTTAATTAATATATTTTCGGTTGTAAATGGAACAACAAATCTATATTCTGTACCATTTACGGCAGTTGGTAATGGTAAGAATCTTACTATATCAACATTATCAGAATCAGAGAATATAGGTGTAGGTGGTGAACCAATACCAACATTAATGATATTAGTAACATCTGCATATGTAGTAGCTGTTGCAACAAAAATACCATTTTGATAGATTGCACATGGTTCGCTATCTGTTACCCCTATATCACCCAATGGATAATTAAATAGTGCTTCTAATGTTGATTGATCATAAAAAATTCTGCTTTTTAAATCATATTTTGTAAAAGGCATATCTTCAAATACACTAGGACTACCTAAACTTGCACGTTGCAGAACTCTTCTTACCCGACCTGTTACACGTGTAGAATCTGGTATTTCTGCATCTAATTCTTGTGATCTTGCTAAAGTATCATATTCTGCGGGTGGTACATCTGAAGCGGTCCATTGATAAAATTTGTATGCACTCCATTCTTTTATTCTTCCCCATTTTAATAATCTGTCATCTATATTAGGGAAAATAATATGATCATAATATGGTTGATATCCTATTTCATTGGTATCCCACCATGTAATAGTTTCTTCACGTTGGCCCCATACAGGTGATTGTGCTGGGTCATATTGATATATTGCAGGATCGGCGTCTTGTATAGCATCTACTAAATTAATAGCATTATGATAATAATGACCACGTGCAGGATCATATATAGGAGCTAATGACACTGTTATATCCGTTATATTATCTCTGATTTTAGAAGGATTATGCTTAGATTCAATAGGACAAAATTGCCATATGGTAAAAGTGCCTCCAACTAAGAATCTTAATACTAAATCATTGATTTTTGTATATGCAATTCCTTCTACTGCTAAACCCCCCGTAGAATCTATTACTCTTATATCATTACATTTATTATCTAATTCTAAATCGGTAATTATTGGACTTCCTATAATATTAGAAGTAAAATCTGTTTTAGCAATAATTTTTGCATTAAAACACATCATATTCTTAATATTAAAGAATTCTTGTTGGTTGGGGTGTTCGAACCAACGCTCTATAGTAGTATTTGTTACGTTTTCAAAATTCATGTCAACGGTTTGTGGTCCGATGCCTGTTGAAGTAAATTCTATTTTCAAATCACCAAATTTAGCATCATTTTCAAACAAATTCATTTCTGGTATAGTTTGTTCTTTAGCATCACCAAAGTCAGCTAATTTAAATGCCCAAAATTCATCCAATTTAGCATCAACGAATAAACGTGAGTTGATAAATGCGTTAATGGCATTAATTGATCCTTTATTTTGTATCATACCACGCCAGAATACGAATTGTGACTTAGGATTTATATTAATAGCATCTAAAAAGTTTGTAGTGCCATTATAACCTATAGATGCACGACCTTGTTCTATTAAATCATTTGCTTCACTTACTCTAAAAGTATCATAGATATTTCTTAAATCTTCGGTTTGACCTTCCATATTACGAATTACGCGTAATCCTACATTTTCTTCGCCAGGTTGCGGATTAGTAATTACATATCCACCCAAGTTTGGACGTAAATTAAAAATAGGACTTCTATCAAATTGTACATTAAATTTAGAAGTGCTTAATCCTAAAAATCTATCATATATTAATACATTATCAGTAGAATAATCTTGAAAAATTAATACATGTTCATATCCATCGATAAACAAATGTGCACTAGTTATGTGTAATGAATCATATGGGTCTATTGAAGTAGGCAATAAATCATTACCTATATCACTAGATACATTGATATGTGATTCTTTGTCTTCACGATAAACAAATGTATTATTTAAAGGTAATGGACGTTTAAATTGATCTAATATAGCTGGTTCAGTTCTTACATCAAAAAATGGTCCTTTAATGATATCAGACATTATACCTAAAGGATGATTTAAAAACACATTATATTTAAATGGATTTACTTCATGGTCTGGATTAGAAGGTAAATTTTTAGATTTAGATACAAAGAATCCAGACCCATTCCCTAATATATTTATAGCAATATTATTTTTGGCATTTTTTGAAGATTCAGCTAATTTATATCTGTTTTCATCAATTCGAATTATATAATAGTATGTGTTTATTTCTAGTGGTTGTGGTAATGCCAATGCAGAAGTAATGTATACTCTAGTTGTTGTACCCCATCCTGGCGTTGAACCTATTGGCAAACCTTCTGTATTTAATGGTCTGGTAAATGTAAATTCATCAGACATATCATCCACACTAGATTCAAATGTATCTTGTGTATTTGATTCATTTATTTGTGCTCTAAAAGCAAAATCAATAAATCTTTCTATTTCCAATTGCCAATCAATTGGACGCCCAGTTTGAAAATCTAATTCTGTAGTATCAACATTGAATCTAAATTGTTGTATATCTTCTTCAAATTCTGAATATCCATTAAAAATATCAATTATATTTTGTATACCTGTTACTGTTATAGGTGGATTGAATGTTAATACGTTTGTTTTATCAGTTTCTAAATTATACCAAATTCTACTGGTTGTTTGTCCACCTAATGCTTCAAATGTACTGCGGATTTCGCCCACATCTTGGATACCATTACCAAATGTTAATAAATCAATTACATTAACACCATTTTTATCAGATGATAATCTAAATGTTGTATCAGTAACTTTTATTATGTAATAAATTACACCAGAAACTAATGGCGATGGTAAGTTTTCTGTGGTTGTAAAGACTACTTCACTTCCAGTTATCCATGTTGGGATTCTAAGTCCAAGTATTGGATCTGCTATTATTTGCATTGTATTAGAAGGTTCTATAGGACTAGCTTCAGGAAGTACTATAAAATTATAACGCTTCATTGCATAATATTCTATTGGTCGTCCAATAGGAGAAAATGTTTGAAGTTCAAATTGCCAATTATCTTGTGTAGCAGAATCCAATCTACCACCAGCCGTTTTTAATAATACTATATTAAATGAATCTAGCCAAAAATCTGCTATTCCAGGTGACCGTTTAGATGTTATAAAATAATCTTGTTCTACAACATCAAATCCATTATTGGAAATTAAGAACCCTTTAGTATCAATAAAAGATCCAAATTGATATGATAATGGTGTTAACCAATCGGTCCACATGGAACGGAAATCTGAATAAGAACTATCATATCCGCCAAATCTATTGAAGTTTACATACCATTGTAATAAACCTTCAAACTTTATTATTGTGTTATCATCAAGTAAATCACCATGAAATATTTGATCTTGATGTGCTAATACCTTTTCAGTTCTTTCTGATACTTGTAGACAATTAACATCTACATATTCTTCGCCTAATGTATCATGTATAAATCTCATAGGTTGCATTCTATATGCTACCATTAATTGGTCATATAAATATTGTGAAGAGTTTTCCCAATTCCATTCTACAACTCCAGCATCATCATATATATAATTTTCATCTGGGTCATTAATTTGTCCTAATGTATCAAAAATACTACGAACATTAATAGGTGGCGATCCTACAGGAATCCAAAACGGTGGAAATATATCATCAGGGGCATATCCATCATGTGTAACACTATCAATATTTACTGATACATATTGATAAATTTGTTGTGTAACTACGCCTGTAGATATATCACCATTTGGTAAAAATTCTCCAGCAGGAACTATACCAGCTAATATATTATTCCACATCGTAGTAGTCCATCGTGGACGAATAATACCATCAGCATAAGTAGTATCCCACCATGTAGGTTTGCTGGTATATCCTTGTAGTATCCAAGGTTCAAACTGTGGATATGGCGTACCATAATTCTTTTTATATACATCTTCCCATGTGCCACCCTGTATTACAGCAGTAGCAGGTTTAGGTGTAAATGCCGCAGGCGTAGAAGTTACATAATTCCACGTAAATGGATCAGATGCATCATAATCTATATTAACAAATGGGGTGGTTGTTTCTGTTTGTGCTAAAAATTTAGAGAATGATTCAGCAAAATATTCATCGCGTAATGTAGGTTCAGTATCTAATGTTGTATAATCGAAAGATGTTTGATCTAATTGTGGGGCATTCTGATAAAGTCTGGTTTCCACATCGAAAATCATGTTAGCCATCATTCTATTCATGTCTATTGCTTGCCATGCTCCAAAATCACTATTCCCAAAATCACTTAATTGACCTATAGGCAATCCATAAGATACCCATACACCAAGTTGTAATATCATTAAATCATTATTAAGTGTATCGTACCAAAAAGATCCTTCTGGAAAAGAAATACCTGGATTAGAATCACTAAATTCAACTACTGACATACGGTATAATTCTTGTACTGTTCCGGTCAAATAATACCAATAAATACCAGTTGTAGCACCAAAAGTAGGTTCATATCCATTAGTACCTTGTACTGCCGTTGATATACTAGAAAAATTTGTTAATGATCCAAAGAACGGTGTTGCACCATCTATTATAGACACATTAGAAGTACTTGATATTGTAGCACTCGTTACGATTAATTCTGTTGTGAATGCAGGTAATGTGCTACCACCAACACCACTTAATGCCGCATCAATTACAGATCCTATAGTTAAAAATGTTTCTGTTCCATTAGCCAATAATGATATTGGATAAGTTATACCATCAACTATAATATTTGCAGTATAAGTTGTTCCACTTATCAATCCAGCAGGATCAGATGAAATTTTTGGGACCGAAAAATTAACAATTTGAAAACCTTGTTCGCCATTATAACTATCTAATGGTAATGCTGTATCAGTATGCCCAAATTGTCCTGTTGGATTGGTCGTGCGTGCATCAGGATATATTAATATTCTAGTGATAAATGCACGTAATGAAGTTTCTGTAAAATTAACATGTGATAAATGACTATCATGATGTCGAATTTCATTGAAATCTTGTTCAAAATCATAATAATGTTGTGGTGATACTGCATGTTGTAGTCGTGTATAAGGTAATGTAGCAGGCCAATTGCGAACACCTAGTCCAGTAGTTTCATTAAATGTATTGCTATCGCCAAATACTAGACTTACTGCATCATTTTGTTCATATAATGTAATAATTTTATTAGAAACTGTATTGCTTAAATCACTTAAACCTTCAGGCGTTATATCATTCATTAATACTGCAATATCAGAACGGAAAAATTCTTTTAAAGTATTAAGTGCATTTTCGTATGCATCATGTGCGAATTCAATTAATTCTAATACATTAACATTTTTGACAAATGTTGTTGCCAATAAGCTATCATAACTATCATTGTATTCTTTAATTGTTCCGCCCACACCATAATGTATATCAGTTTTTATGTGAAATAAGGTTCTTGCATCACCAAACATGCCTGGAATAGGTTCTTGTTCATCAATAATAGAATTAAAATGTGCTATCAATTCTGCGTATTGTAGTATTTTCCTATTTTCATGGTGCGTATTGAAAAATAATTGATCTGGCAATTCCCAATCACCGGCAATATCACCTATGGCAATAGGATTACGATCTTTATCAACATATTCTGGAATATATTCTATTTTATTTTCACATTCAACATTATCCGGTCCAGTTTTCCATATAGATATAATAGTTGGATCAGTATCATTTATTTGCGTGCGTTGCGTGGCAAGAATATCAATATTAAATGTACCCATGCCGTCACTAAAATAAATGCTGTTATTATTTAAGTTAAACCATACTGCACCTAATATAGTATCAAATGGTGCTCCTGGTTCATTTTTGCTAACAATCATTGTAGTATAACAATTATCTTCTGTACGGATTTTAGTACTCCATGTTACACCGGTCCACGCATAAAGTATGTCATTGTCACTATCAAACCAGAAATCAGAACTCAATCCTGCATCACGATATGTATATAATCTACCGTTGTTTTCTTCTACTAAGAATTGTTCAAAAGAATAGTTAACATCATCATCTAATTTAACAATTCTTGTACGAGTATTAATATCAATTGGTGCATCTTGTGATTCTTCGAATTTAAATACGGAAGATACTATATTAAGACATGCACCCTGAATATCATACATATCAAATATAGGATATTGATTTTGTAATGGGGCTTTAACTTGTTCAGTTTTTACTTTTTTAGTTAAATTAAAAGTTTCAAAACCGAAAGGTATTGGACTTACTTGAAATAAAGTATCATCTTCTTCTGTTCTAACAGGAATATATTCTAATCCTAATTCAGATGAAGCCGCCGCACCTACTTCCATACGTAAAATAGAAAATTTTGGTATTGGTGTGTTAATGACTATACTATTAACAAAATTAACATCAGATATTGGTGATCCACATGTCGTACTTTTCGACGATTCTATATATGTTCCGTATTGTCTTACATTATCAATATAAAATCGTGCTTCAAAAGCACCTAATTTACTTCGTTCATGTATAGAGCAATCAGGTTCTATTCTCCATTGAAATTCTAAGAATCCTGTATTATTTACACCACTAGAAATATCAACGGGGATTGTTAACTCCGTATTCAATCCTACATCAACTGTTGCAATATTAATATCATATGTGCCATTGATTGCTGGATTAGAATTACCAAAAATTTTTACTTTTAAATCACTGGTAGATATTAAATCATTTAAGTCATTGGCATAATTGCCTATTATAGTTACTATGGTATTACCAGCAATAAATGCACCAAATGTATTTGGTTGGTGTTGTTGAAAGGCTGTAGTTGTTATTGTCCATTCTTGTGAATACAAACCATTAGTAGTTAACCAACGTGAATTTATTGGGTCATCAAGTACTGTGGTTGTAAATAATCCTAACATAGGATTTATTGGTTGGTTACATTCTGGTAGCGTATTTGCTACACCAACAAATAACCAATGTTGATGCAATCCTAAATAAAAGTCATCAAACGAAGTTTTCATTGGTTCAATATATCCAGAATTATTAATGGATATAAATGGTGTTGCAAGTTTAACAATAGTCTGGAAACGTTCTGGAACATTAGGACTACCACTAGTATCAACTTCACAATATTTTGACCATAATACTTCATATATGCCGTTATTAGACGCAATAACAGGCGAGCCAGTAGTAGGTAGTGACCCCTTCATATTAAATTCAAAACCCGCTATGAATATATCAGTCATATCGCCATAATGTTCATCAATGGTAAACATGTCTAAGGCTGGATCTATAACATATCCACCATGCCAAGCATTTGTATCTGGGTGGTTAATATTAATTAACTCTAATAATGTTGGTATTTGTGTTTCTGCAACTGTTTCTGTGAATTGTACAGAATTATCGCGTCTATATTTCCATGTATGAACTACTTTTGACCAAGCATTTAATTCAACGCCATCAAGATATTCAATAATAGGTATTTGTGCTCTTTTGGCGATTGTGAAATTTTCTACATGATTTTTATGTACCCATTTATTTTCTATTTGCCATTGATTATAATCATCCATACCAGGACAATTTAATGTTTGATCCCATAGATTTTCGCCCGTAGTAAACTGGATTAATGAACTAAAGTTTGTTTGTACTATGATCCAAGCATTTATATCATATGCTATAGGTGATGGGTCATTAGGACCAGCCAAAGTATATTGTTTTAATGTATTTGTAGTTGTATCATACCATAAATCCTGCAAATCAGGCGTCAATCCGCCATTATTAACAATCCATGTAATATCTGTAGGAAATGTTATATCAAGTAATAATTGCTGGTTCCATATAACCGTTCCTAATTGGTTATCATCCCATTGTGCACCGTCCCATCCAACACTACCGCTACAAATACAGTCACGTTCTGCTAAAAAAATATCTTTTAATTCTACTAGTGATATAATACCATCTATCGTTATGGTATTTAATGGCGTCATTGATGTATAATTGAATGTAATTTTTGTACTATTAAGTGATCCTATGAATTCGGAACTAATAGTAGTAAAAAACATGTCATTTATGGTCGTATTAGTAGAATTTCTAACTTTAAAGATAAATCCTACAGTAAATATAAGTTCCATATTACTTGAGATAGTAAAACTATGTACTGTAGGACTTCCTTCTGCTTCGATATTAGTTATAGGGTGTTCTTCGCCAAATTCATCAAGTGTTATTTGATATTGTGAAATTTTAGCTTCTATTCTATTACATGGATTTTGTATAGTAAAATATTGTGGTGGTGCACCAATATTATTAGTATCCACCCAATAATAATCACGAAATCTAAGTAATTTATCAAAATCAATAGGTGGTGACCAATTGAATGAAGTAGCATTACCCCAAAGTTTTAATCTATTAACATCAATTCCAAGACGTTCTAATTCATTATAGATATCACGTGAAGATGAAATATGTTCAACTGTACCTATTTTATTATATAAAAGAGGTTGTAATTGGTATGCTTGTCTATGTGGATCAGGTTCTATTATTTGATTTTGAATTAATGCATTAGGGTTTCCTTGCCCAATAAAACCTATAATACGCAACAATTCTGTTTTCGTGAAGTATCGATTCATAGAATTTTCGAATATTGCTCTATTGGCATCACTTTGTAATACCTGTGGCAATAATTCGAAAATATTATGACGTGGTTTAGTGTAATCCGAATTGCTCATATTTCGCTTTTATCCTATTCAATACTTTGGTAAGTATTTATGAATATTACAGTTCACAAATATTGTATCATGGATTTTGTTTTAATATAAGTGGAGTATATCTATCTACTATTTCTATTTCTGTTACTGATATGTCGGCAGCAAATATTTCATCTTCTCTTGCTGGGACAACAAATAAGTCACCGAATTGATGGTTTGATGCTGTTGGGACTAATACCACAGAGTCAATATCGGTTTGTAATTCATTATGAATAGCAGCAGCCAATTCAGTAAAATAAAATGATTCCCCAAATTCCCATACATTAACATCAAAAAATGTTTTTATTGTGCCAACAATAGTATTTTTAATTTGATTATCTGTTAATGTTGTTTCTGGTGATTTAATAACTTTAAAAATAGCTTGTAATTCTGGTATAGCCTTACTTCCAAATAATATTTTAAATAACCCTGAATGTAATACTATAGTATCAGATATCATTCTGTTATCCAATAGGGAGTTATATGTTGTTCTTAAATCTAATGGCGTTGGTGCTGTTGGAATTACATTAGTTTTTCCATCCAACCAATTTCTTAAATTAGTAAAATATCCATGCGTTATTATAAACATATCTATAATATTAGTAGCGGCAGGATTAATCAATTTAAAACGTTCTGCTTGATGAAACCATGCGAAGTTAAATCCTTGTCTACCTTTTAAACGTCTATAATTACCTAATTCTTTATTATCTGGATAATCTGATATTATCGGACTGCCACTACCAGGACATGCAGATTCCGTGAACCATGTTTCTATGATTAATGGGGTCAATGGTTGTGTAACGAAATCGCCGTCGTCATTTTTTGCTTGGTAGACATAATCTTTTAATTCTATTCTAAATTCGTCTGTTGTTATGGCAGAAAGCAGTTCTATATGCGTTCCTGCTTCGCCTGTGCCTATTCCTACACCTAATGTGGTAGTATCATCATGTAAGATGTAATCGCCCACTAGGGGGCTTCCTATAGATAAATTTTGTAATATACCATTTTTAGTAACAACAATCAAACCGGGTACGGTTAAGAAGTCATCATATAGCATAGGGAACGGTAAGGGGATTTTTACACCGGTAGTTGGTTGTGATCCTGTTGCATCTCTAATAACCCAACTACCATTTAATAAATCACTTAAATCCATATTATTTGGTATACCATCTCCATCTGTATCGACAGGAATAATATTAAGTCTATGAATATCTCTTAATTGTGAACTTTTTACTAATGCTTGTGAAAGTATATTGAAATCTAAATTTGAAGTTAATAAGCATTCTTGATTAGGATTAAGATTTGCTTTTAAGAACGAAATTTTGTCATTAACAGAATTTAAGGTGTCATAATCTACTACTCTATTACCATCATTAGTATTCCAGAAACGCATTTCTTGGCTTTCTAATACTATTCGTTCGGTTTTCCAATTTAGTTTCCACGTACCTGTTGCCTGATTAATTAACTCTATATAAATAACACCACGTTTACCGGTCCATAATGGATCTGGATAATAGGTGGGGTTAATACCCCCACCATTATCCGTAATATCCGATATTATATTACTACTTGCACTTTCGAACCGCCAAGGTGAGACAAGTGTACCGGATTCCGCAAACGAAATTGAATAAAAAAGATGTAAAAAGTTGCCTGTTGTCATAGCCAATAATGCATTAGATAATTCTGTTCTTTCACCTAATGGCACATAATTAGCCATGCTTGTTGGTTCTGAAGCATTAAACGTATCGTTAAAAGATGTTCTAAAACGTGTTAATTGCAAACCTCGTGTTGCAGTTATTGTAAAAAAGTCTGTAGTTGATAAAATAGGCTCAATAAAGTCATTAATAAGATCATTTATACTACCAGTTGTTATGGTTAACTCTAGTTCACTATCATTAAGATAAAATGAACCATCGTCACCAAATAATCTAACATTTTCATATGTTTCACGTGGATCATGCCAATGCATCCATTTAGAATCCCCGGCGAAAGTTCTATTAATAGATCTAAGTTTAAGAATACTAGGGTCTTGCAACATGAATGTATTATAATCACGATTGTTAACCATACGGTCTTGTGTATAGTAAACTGATGGTGCAACACGTCTAATATGATCTAAATCTTCTGATGTTGATGAATTTTGTAGAGTGCTAACTAAAGAATATGTAAATCTTAATGTCTGAATATTACCATTTATATCTGAATATGTAAAATTAGCTTGGTTATTTATTACTGATGTTTTAGGTATAACAGTATTAGAATTTGAAGTAGTTCTAAACCATACATCAAAACTTCCAGCAGGTATATCGGCAAATTCACCATCACCAAATACCAAACGAATTTGGTCATTATCAAGTGTTTCTATTTCAAATTTCTGACGACGAAGATTAGTATTAAAGATAATATTTTGTGCATTTGCTAGATCAACTTCTTGCCATTCACCAGAAACGCCGTTACTTATAGAACCATCATTTAATGTTTGTGTTGTATCAGGATCAATATTATTTAACCATACATCTACATCATTGATATCATTGATATTGATATCATATATTTGATTTGGTGTAATACCATCAAATGTAGTGGTTTGTTTAACTAATGTTCCTTGCTTCGTATATAAGAAAAACCCCGTAGTATCAGAACCATCACCCAATCCATCATTCCCAAAAAGTATACTAAATGGTGACGTATTATCAGGACGGCGTTCAATAGGACCGTTTTCATTTAATATAGCCGGTACAAGTTCCATTGAAATTCCCGCACCTGATACATTTAATTGATATGAAAATACACCATTAGGAATAGGATTATTATTTAATCTATATAATTCAAATAATACGTCATCAACTTGAATTCTTTCTGAAGGTGAAACTGATCCAAATTCTTGCTGTAATACTCTATTAATTATAAGTAAAAATTGTTCTTTCCAATTTATATTATTAGGATCATTCCAATTAATATTTTGATTAGATAAATTAAAACCATTAGAATCTGTTATTCGTTCTGTTGTTGCTATAGAGGTTATTTTTACTAATCCCCTAGCAGGAATATTTCTTGATGCAGAATATGAAATTAATTTTGCCAAGCGAAGCACAGAATCTTTTCTTTGTGCCGTGGTAATAAAATTTTCATGTGCATTTAAATCTAATCTATATGCATATAATTCTGAAATATATGCAAATGTTTCTAATAACGCAATAAACTCACTAGATTCAATATAATCATTAAAATCTTCAGAAAAATACAATCGCATATAATCTAATAACGATTCTTTTACTGTAGCAAAATCAAACGAATTAAAATTTACTTGTGTAAATACTTGGTACGCTCTTTCCCATGCTTCTGCACGACTTATTATTCTTGACATTTATAATCCTTTTTCTTCATGTTTATATTTATGAATACTACAATTTTAAGGGTTTACCATATTTATAAATAGTTTAATGGAAGATATAAATGTCAATAAAGCATCAATAAATCCGCTATCAAAATATAGGACATATTCATATCATCATATTTTAATGGCGTGTGATACTACAGAAATGGCAGAGGTTCTTGCCAATACAACAAATCTTACGGGGTTTTCACGTCCTGCTGGACAACAATTTAACACATTTGAGGATCCCTATGCTAAATATAAGCCCATAAATACACAATTTGGTAATTATGTCATTTTAATTAATGGTCTTACTGACGCGGAATTTGTTATTCAAGATGTTATATGGGATCATGCACTGGATGCCGATCCGTATTGTGGTGATAGACATATGCTTTCAGGTGTTGCTGGAACAATGCATGTTCATGAACCACGAGGCGTTAGGTTTATTAATGTATTATTGAATGTAGTAAATCAATTAAATATTGATTTTTTAGCAACAACATTATTATTAAAAACTGTATTCGTTGGATATAATACTACAGATACTACGGGGTTTCCAGAGCCAATAGCTAATGTAAAACCAATTTTTTTTACAGCAGAAGACATTGCATCTGAATTTGATATAACTGGTGGTAGATATACTATTAAAATGGCAGGATATGTTGGGACACTAGCACGACATCCACGTTTAATTACTGCAATAGAACGGGTTAAAATAAATTTAAAAAAAACGCCAGTATTAAAGGATGCATTAGAAAAAAATTTACAAAATGTTATGAATCGTGCTTATGATGATTTTTATGATAGTAGTATAAAATTATTAAAAGATAGTAATCCTGATTTTGTAGGTAAAAAAGTAAAATATGTAATAAAAGTAGCCAAACCATATGATATGCCTACATATGTTGTTGATACGTTCCATGAAACATCTAAAGATTCGGGTGCCACTAACGAAGCAGGTATTATGGATTTAAGTGGTTCTGGTATAGTAGAAGAAGCAATTATGAAAGTATTAAAACGCTGTTCACAAGTACAAAAAGATGCGGCTGGTTTGGCAGAAGATGAACAAGAGTTTACTTATACACCTCGTATAACCTCGGCAGTAGTCGTTACAGAAACAGAATATGTTATAAATTATATAGTAAGTAGAGTTATATTGCCACGAAGTAATATACTATCATTAGCACTTGAAAGAGAAAATAATAGTTTAGATGACCAATCAGCAGAGTTGTTAAAAAATCTTGTAGTTTATAATTACATTTATACAGGAAAAAATGTAGATATAATAGATTTAGATTTAAAGTTAGATTTTACGGCTATGGGAAATATGCGTGTTCAGTCACAGAATTATTTAACAGAAAATAAAGATTTAACGAAAGGCGATGGCCTTCCAGAAATAACATCTACTAATAAATTCGAACCAAAAAGTAAAGTAAACACTGATTCTAATTTAATTAATATAAAATCGCCTGTTGTAATGCCTACAACAAAAGTATCATGTAATAATGTAAAAAATACTCCAAATCAACGTTTTGTTGATTTGATGCAACATGCATTTGAAAATATGCTATTGCAAGACAATATAATAACTAAGTTTACTATTACAGGAAATCCTGGGTTTTTAAATTCCATTAATAGAACACCAACTGAAATATGTAATCCTGATGACAAGCAAGAAACTAGTGAAGAAGATGTATTTCCATTTTGGGAGCGTATTCCTTCATTGGTAAAACTTAATATTAGAATGCCATCAGATGATAATGATACTAGTGTATTTACTGAGCCATTCTTTTTTGATACTATATATTTTGTACAAGGTATAATTAATAAATTTGAAAATGGTTTATTTACACAAGAACTTAAAGTGAAATCTATTCCACCTACCGAAAGCATTAAAGATCAGGTCGGAACACCAGAAGCTACACAAATACGTGATAATACAGAAAAAGAAAAAACAGAATTACCTTGTCCTCCCGGTTTTGCCCCTGGTACTAAGGTTAATACAAGTACGGAAAATGCACAAGAAACTACTAGCGAGCCAGGCTGCATAGAAAAATTTACTGGTCTTAGTCCTATATTAACTGGCGAACCAGAAAGAAAAGCATTAGGTACATTAATAAATGCAACTAATGCTGAATTACCACCTTTTTCTATTGATGATAGTATTAATGATGTAACTAATTCTTTTAGAAGTATTAGTGAAGCAAACAATGCCACCCCATTACAAAATGAAGAACCTTTTTTCATTGATGATTCATTTTTTGAAGATGAAGTTATATTAAATGCGGCAGGAATTGTGCCACCTTCATCAATATTGGATAAATCAGATTTTGCAGATCTAGCACAAAGTACATTAGGACAAGCAAGAAAAATAGGCGGAAATTTATCTGAATTGCCGTCAAAAATTGATAGTGTTTTAAGTGAAGGCGGTATAGTAGGTGGGATTGATGATGTTAAATCCGTAGTTGATTCTGCTATATCAAAAGGAACTGATTTTTTACAAAATTCTTTAGGACAAATTCAAAAAGATTTATTTGATATTGGTAATAATCTACTAAGTGAAGTTTTAGATATAGAATCATTAGATGAATTAGAAGGTATTATAGATGGTGTTGTAGATGATTTAAAAAATCCTATTGATACTATAGAGAATTTAGTAGATGAAGGGGTTATGGTCGCAGAAGGTTTAGTAGATGACGCCGAAACAACTATTAATAATGTATATGGCAGTGCAGTCGCATTAGGACAAAATATTGCCGATAGTGCTCAAGATGCAAAAAATTTAGTCAATTCACTTGCAGCAGTGGAATATGTACCACCTGATATAGATTTGGATCAAATAACTACATTTGAGGATGTAACAAATACTTATAATGCCGCTGTTACTAGTATGACAGAAACAATGCAAGAATTGGGTGGCATAAGAGAAGAAATAGAAAGTAAAATAAGTACCATAACAGATGGAATTCAAGAAATACCTACAAGTATAGATGATGTTAGTGAACTTGCTACGCCTTTTATGAGTAAAATAAATCAATTTTCTAGTTCAAATGTAAGTGATTTAGATAAAGAGTTTGATTCTATATTTCAAAAACAAGATATAGCTTCAACACAAACTATATTGAGAGGGCAAGCAGCAAAAATTATAGGGTTTTCAAGAAAACCAACTACATCTGGGGTTTCTGTTAAAGAATCAAACGTTGTTATTAATACTACTATAGTATCAAAAAGTGGGTCACGAACTAAATTAGCAGGTATAAATAATGAATCTAAAACACCGCGTGAAATATTATTAAAGAATTTTTTATAACGAGTAAATTATGGCTTCTACTATAGATGAAAATGCATCAACACAACAAAGAAAATATAGTTCTATGCACACCGGCATTACTGTTGGGACTGTGGTTGATGTAAATGACCCAGCACAATTAGGACGAATTCGAGTAGTTTGTCCTACATGGAGTGATACATTCGAGAATATGTGTATAGAAGAAATACCATGGGCTGAATATTTATCACCGTTTGGTGGTGCAGTAAAAAATATACAACGTGGCGTTGATAATAATGTATCAAAAGGTCATGCTTCATATGGTATGTGGGCCATTCCAAAAATAGGTGCTCAAGTAGCAGTTTTTTGTAAAGATGGTGATCCACAACATAGAGTTTATATGGGGTGTTTCTTAAATAATTTTACGCAACATACTTTGCCACGTGGTAGACATATGGAAGGTGGTGTAAATGGACCACTTTCTTCTACTGAAGATCCTATGGAACCCATGTTTACTAATACTACTACATCACTTGGTATGCCACCAGAAAGCGAAGAATATTTTACAAGAGGAGCAGAAAATCAAGCCGCTGCTGTGGATGGTTCCGTAATTGATAGAGTATCAAGTGCATCAGCAGATGATAAATCAGAATCTAGTAGAAAAGGATATCAAGTAAGTAGAACAATTCCAGATGAAAGAACTGAAAGTACAGAAAAATATTATGAATCACAAACAGTATCTATTACTTCACCTGGTGCACATTCATTAATTATGGACGATTGTGAAATGAATGAGCGTGTACGTTTAGTTTCTACTTCAGGTCATCAAATAATTATGGATGATACTAATGAAAGAATCTATGTTAGTACAGCAAAAGGAAATAATTGGATTGAAATGGATGAAAATGGTAATATTGATATATTTTCAGGTGGACGAGTATCAATAAATTCTAGTAAAGATGTTAATATTACAGCAACAGAAAGTATAAGAATGTCTGCTAAAAATATTCATTTAAATTCGTCTGAAGAAATACGTATGCATTCTTCTACTAAAACACATATATGGGCAGATGATTCTTTATTAATACGTAATTTAGAAAATGGTATTGATATTGCTTCTGTTAATTCACGAACTAGAATTTCATCAAAAGAAGATATAGATATAACTTCTACTAGTATGAAATTAAATCTTGCAGCGATGGAAGAAATTAATGTAAAATCTGTAGTTGGTGGTGTTAAAGTAGGTGCATTAGGTGATTTAAATTTGTTTAGTAGTGTCGGTAAACTTAACATGTTATCTAGTAGTGGAATAGAAATTAAATCATCATCTAATATAAATATAGATACTGCCGCCGAAATTAATATTAAGTCTGATATATTTAAAGGTACTGGTACAACTAGTCTTGATGTAGGTGGTGATACCGTTAATATTGGTGGTGGTAGTGAAGTTAATGTAATTGCCGGTACTATCAATTTAAATTCTGGAGGGTCTGTTAGTAATGCAGGTGCCGCAGCGGACGCTGTAGAAGCTGTACGCGGCGAAATAGCGTTACAACCTAACTATGCATATACTACGAATAGAGTGCCCATACACGAACCGTGGGGGCGTTCTATGATAAATACAGAATATAGCGATAAAGATTTATTTACTAATGATATTGATAATATAATTAGTATGACGAAAGAATCTACTATATTAGAATTGCCGTATACTAGTGTAGATAATGGAAAAATGGAATTGGGTGTTCCTATTAAACGAAATAGAAATTGGAAAAGGTAAATTATGGCATTAACAGGAGTTTATAAAGGTTTTTCATCATTTCAATATCAAAAGAAAAAGGAATTTTCACTTAATGATATAGAATTAGTTAAACTTGATTTATTACAACATATATTTACGCGTAAAGGTGAACGTGTTTTTATGCCTACATTTGGTACTTTAATACCAGAACTTACATTTGAGCCGTTAGATGAGATTACTTTAAGTGTATTGGAAGATGAATTAATTGCTGTGTTTACGTTTGACCCCAGAGTAGAATTACTAGATTTATCTATTCAAACAGAAATTGATATGAATCGCGTTACTGCTAATGTATTATTACAATATTTAGAATTTAATGTTTCTGATACATTAGATATTAATATACAGTTTACTGATTAGGTTTTATACCACCTTTTTTACCATTTAAATTTAATAAAACACTAGATGGGTTAGGTATTGCAATTACTGTTCCGGCATTAAATTCTTCATTTATATCTACTATATGATTAAATTGTAATACTAACCATGCTAAACTAGATTTGCCAAAATAGTTATATGCAAAAATATCTGGACGACGGTGTGCTATAGCAGGTATCTCTATAAACACATCATTATCATTATTAGGATAAATGGTTCGTTCCCACCATCCCATTCTATTAGGATGTTGTGTTGTTGTTCCACCTTGAACATATCGTCCTTTAGTGTTTAATACAGATTTTTTAATAGCCATAATTAAAATCCATTTAATACACCCGTTCTATACTCACTTAAACTAAATCGTTCATATTCTTGGGGTGAATGCGTTTCTGTTAATTGTACATCAATAGTTATTATTCTTGGGAAGGGTTGATTGTTTATTGTAGGTACATAATCAACTTCCGCTGGATATGGTATAACAAGATTAGTTATAACTACTGGTACTCTATAAACATTAGTAGGTAGTTTTCCAGATTGAACATTAAAATCTACATTTGGGGCATACCCTGTTAATAACAATACTTCTGGTGGCAATCCCAATACTTCAGGACCCGCAGCACCACCTGGTGGTTGGGTAGCTGGTTTATCAGCAAGGAAATTATCAATATTAAAAAAACTATTTTTTAAATCAACATTAGGTTCTATTATATTTCCTTCTGGTGTTGTAGCAAATGAGCTTGTATTCGAATTTCCAAAAAAAGGCATAGTCCAACCACGTAGTCTTTGTATGAATGCCATATTTTCTGTTGCTTCTTCTGGTGTATTAGAAATAAGCTTTGCATTTGATATTTGAAAAGTTCTTGATGAAGTACTTCCAAATACATGAATATTTCCTGGTAAATGAACAGGATCCATAGTTTTATAATTTACTTGACGATTTTCTGTAAAATCAGGCGTTACTTTAAATATTAAAGGTTTATTAATAGCAACATCAATTAATCTACTAATTCTGCGTGACGATCTTAATGATATTCTGTAATCTTTTGGACTTGCAGAACTTCCTTTTGATACACTAGCTTCATCTGGTTCTTGTGGCGTTGGTGCACCTCTTGATGCTACAGGACCAGGTGGGCGTGTACCACTCGATGTAGACGTAGATACCCTCGTAGTTCTTGTTGAAGTAGGTTTTCCGCGTGCACGGAAGTTAGTTACTCCAGAAGATGTTGGTCCACGACTTGATCTTACTCTGAACGTTCTTTTCTTTGATAAGTTTATAGTAGTATATGGGCGTGCCATGCTTGCAAAATCCTTATAAATATGTTATAATCTATTTATAAATAAAAACAAATCTGGTAAAAGATAATAAATACCAGTCAATAATAATAAGAAGAAAAACATGGCTGAAAAAAAGATAAAGAAACCAAGAAAGAAAAATTTTGTAAATAATGGTGATCTACTTGCCGAAACAATTTTAAGTCAAGAAACTAATAAAATGACAGATAAACTAGCAGCAATGTTAGTTAACATGACACAAAGATATACTTCATCCTCTAAAGGGCATTTCCTCAATTATTCATACTTAGAGGATATGAGGGCATACGCATTAGTTAATTTAGTCACTGCATGGGCAAAATTTAATACTGATAAAAGTAAAAATGCATTCGCATTTTACACACAATGTATTCACAATTCATATCTTCAATTTTTAAAACAAGAAAAGAAACATCGTAATATTCGTGATGAAATGCTGTTAGAACAAGGCTTAAATCCATCTCATACATTTATTGAAGATTATCAACGTAAAAAAACTACAGAAATAAATGAAGGATCAGATGATATACAAGATGTAAATACGGATAAATCAGAACCTTTATTAAATTTTTGATGAAAAAAACTACATATCAATTTAAAAAAGAAGTCAATGATGTTCATAATAACAAATATAAATACCCTGATGAGTATGTTAATGCACATACTAAACTGAAAATTGTTTGTCCCACACATGGTTTATTTTATCAAAAACCTAATAATCATCTATCTGGTCAGGGATGTCCTAAATGTGCAGGGAAAATTACATTAACTAATAAAGAATTTATATTAAAAGCAAATGACATATATGATAATAAATATAAATATCCTGAAAAATATATTAATAATAAAACTTATATTAAAATAATTTGTTCATTACATGGTGAATTTAAAAAACGCCCTGATGTACATTTATATCAAAAACAGGGCTGTCCTTTTTGTACAAAGATAAAATCTTCATTTAAAACAATAACCAAATCAAATTATTCAAAAGTAGCAATATCTTGGTTAAATGAAATAGCAGAATATGAAAATATTCATATTCAACATGCAGAAAATGAAGGTGAATACTATATTCCTAATACTAGATATAAAGCTGATGGTTTTTGTAAAAAAACAAATACCATATATGAGTTTTATGGTGATGTATTTCATGGAAATTTAAGATTATTTAATGAAGATGAACAATGCCATCCCTTTATTAATGAATGTGCCGGAAATTTATATATGAAAACTATAAATCGGGAACAAAAAATTGAAGATTTAGGTTATAATTTAGTAACAATATGGGAACATGATTATGTCAAAAATAAAATTTAATAGAGCACTTAATAAATCTGCATGTTTTACTGATATACATTTTGGTGCCAAACTAAATTCACAGCAACACAATCAAGATAACTTAGATTATCTAAAATGGTTTATTGATATAATTAAATCTGATAAAGAAATTGATAATATCATTTTTTTAGGTGATTATTTTGAGAACAGAAATGCTATTGATGTTTTAACACTTAAATATGCTAATGAAGGAGCAAGAATGTTAGATGAATTGGGGCTACCTATTATTTTTATAATAGGTAATCATGATTTATACTATAAAAATAATAGAAAAATATTTTCACCTACTGTGTTTAATCCGTATAAGAATTTTAATTTAATCAACGAAATTACTACAGTGCACGCATCTAACACTAAATTTTTAGTGTCACCGTTTTTATTTAATGAAGAATATGGCGACCTATTGGAATTTTTGGATTATAAAGTATGGTTTGGTCATTTCGAATTTAAAGGTTTTATCGTAACTGGATATAATATTAAAATGCCTACCGGCCCTAATCATGCATTGTTTAATCACCAACATAGAATATTTTCCGGACATTTTCATAAACGACAATTAAACGAAAATGTAATTTATATTGGGAATACATTTCCTACTAATTTTGCTGATGCTGGGGATATGAATCGTGGTTGTATGATATATGATCACAATAAAGATGAACCTATATTTCATAATTGGGATGATTGCCCCACATATATAAGAACTACTTTATCACAACTTTTAAATAAATCATCAATAAGAGAAAATATTCTACGCCCTAGTGGACGCGTAGAATGTATGGTAGATATTCCTATAAACTATAGTGAAAGCATGTATATTAAAGAAAAATTTATAGAAGATTATGAATTACGTGATTTAGTCTTAAAAGAAACACCAGAAATAAATGATGCTATAGTAGAAACCGTAGCAAGTATTTCAGAAACAGATTTAATAGATGTTGATTCTTTAGTATTAAACATGTTAGAAAATATTTCTGTAGAAAAAATTGATAATAAAAAATTGATATCAGAATATACAACTATAAAGGCAGAATTTCATGATTAACTTTATAAGTCTTACAATGCGTAATTTCCTATCCTATGGTAATAGTGATACGACAATTTTATTTAATAAAAAAGGAAGTACTCTTATCGTAGGCGAGAATGGAGTAGGAAAATCTACTATAATTAATGCTTTATCATTTTGTTTATATGGCAAACCAATTTGTAATGATATTTCATTAGATAATTTGGTTAATAATATTAATAAAAAAGATTTATTTGTATCAGTTATATTTGAAAATAATGGTATATATTATAAAGTTGATAGAGCAAGAAAAAGTAAACATGGTGCATGGGCAAAAATATATCAAAATAAACAAGAACCTGTATTTGAAAAAGAAAATGATATATCACCAGATAGTACAAATAGAACTACAGAATTAATAGAAAAGAAGTTAGGTGTAATACATGAATTATTTGTACGTATTGTTGTATTTTCTGCAAATCATATTCCGTTTTTGCAATTGCCAGTTAGACATAATCAAGCACCGAATCAAACAAAGATTATTGAAGAATTGTTTTCTATAACACGATTATCTGAAAAAGCAAAAATGTTAAAAACAGTTCATATAAAAGATAATGAAACTATGCTTCTTTCTAAAAAGAAGTTATTAGAACAGTTAGAAAAGGAATATGAACGACATACAACACAAATTAATAATGCACAAACACGTGTTGAAGGATGGGATATACAACAAAAGGCCAGTTTAAAGGATTTAACTAAAAGAATTGCTGAAGATGACAAGATAGACATCGAAACACAAAAAAAGTTTCACAAAAAGCTTACGCAAGTATCAGTGGGTCTTAATGACTTAGAAAAGGAATTTAAATCAAGTAATAATACATTGACCCAGTTAAATAAAAAAATTAAACAAAAAGAAAAAGAACTTATAGAATTATCAGATAGTAAATGTCCTAGATGTCATCAACCATATAAAAATGCATTAAAAGAAGCAGAAGAACACACGCAATATATTGATGAACATGCTATTGAAGTAGAAGAATTAAATGAAGATTGTTTAGCACTACAACGCGAAATAGATAAAATTTACGTGAAACAGAACGAAATAAGAGCAAAAATTTTGGTAGATGATTACGAAATTTTATTGAAAATGAAGAATATCTTAGAAAATAATAAAAAACGTTTAGCAGAAAAGGAGAATGAAACAAATCCATTTTTAGAGCAAGCCAAAGAGTTAGCTGATACAAAATTAGATATAATTGATTATGATGATATAGATAATTTAACCGATAACATTGAACATCAAAAATTTCTTTATAAACTTCTTACTAATAAAGATAGTTTTGTAAGAAAGGCATTATTAGATAAAAATATTCCATTTTTAAACATGAAACTTCAAGAATATTTATCAGAACTCGATTTGCCACATATAGTTCAGTTTAACCATAATCTTACAGCAACTATCGTACAATTTGGTAGAGAACTAGATTTTGGTAATTTATCTAATGGACAAAAATCACGTGTTAATTTGGCACTTTCGTTAGCATTCCGTGATGTATTACAAAATTTACATCAAAAGATTAATATATGTTTGTTTGACGAGGTGTTGGATGCTGGACTTTCTGGTTCTGGGGTGCAATTGGCAGCAAGGTTATTAAAACGAAAAGCTAGAGACGAAGATGTTATTTTTTATATAATTTCGCACAAAGAAGGTTTAGAGAGTACTTTCGATCATATGATGGGTATAGAACTTAAAAATGGATTTTCTATAATTAATTCTTGACATTGGTTAAAAAACGTTTATTATGTATGTTATGTAATTTTAAAATAAAGGAGAAATACATTGAATAAACGATATCAAGCAGCACAAGGTGTTTTATCTATTGCACGTGATCATAATGAAGCAATAACAATTAAATTGTTTGAAATATGGTTAGTTCGTTGCTACAATAAAAATCACCCCGAATTCGATGTGATTTGGGGATCGGAAGATTTGGATACAGATGCAGAATTTATAGATTCTAAATGGAATCTTCATGATGCCGTCGAGCGGTTAAAATATTGGAAAAAGAAAATTTATTCAGATAATGCCATTCAACAATTAGTGCTGGTTGAAACTAATAGTACCAAAAAAAGGTATTACGGTATACCATATGAATAAATATATTTATGAAGTTAACATTCAAAGAATATTGGGAATCTAAAGAAAAATTACGTGAGTCTTTATTAACATCACCGATTTATGGTATAAAGTATTCTGTAAAAAAATATTGCAAAATGTTTATAGGTGAAGGATGTAATCGTATTTCTATGAACCCCAATGATATAATCTTAATAGATTGGAATTACGAAAATATTCTATCACCAACACCAGTTTCAATGACCATTAAAGAAAATATTCATATAAAAGATGTAACAAAATTATCCTCCCAAAAACTTCGTAACTGGCTTTCACGCAATACCAGCGAAGAAATGTGACCGGCTTCACATTATTTGCTTAACATGTTAAATATTTCTTGACATTTCCTAAAAATCTGTTATCATTAAATTTCTTATAAACAAATTTGGAGATATAGATGTATGAAATAGGTGAAATAATTGGTGAGTTCTTCAAAACTTTAATAGTTATAATAGCAATATTTTTCACTATATTTGTTTGGAATAATCATCCAAATACACAAGTATCTGCTAGTTATTTTTGTTGTGTTGATTACAGTAGTTCAACATTATAGGTGCAAGAAATGAGAAACATTATAATTTTGTGTGTTATAGCTGTTATTGTTAATAAGGTTGATAAAGCCTATGTTGATGAAGTATATCTTCATGACCAAAAATTGGTGGCGTTAACCTTTAGTCAGATACCAGAATTTAATCATGAGTGGACTTCTTTTATTATTGATGATTATGATATAATTAGAAGTATTAGAGTTGCTTTTTTAGATAAATATAAAGCTAACTATAATACGAGTAATAAACAGGCAGAAGTATTATATGTATTATGTAAGAGTACCAAAGAAAGGGGACTTAGAAATATAAAAGTTGGATTATTATTACCTACAGTAGATATGGATTGTAATACTGGAAAGATAACAGATGGAATTACTCATGATGCTTTTGATGTTCAATTAAATAAATCTCAACTTTTAAAACTGCGTAGTTATAAAACAAGACAACCATATTTAATAAATTATTTTAACAAGCCTGATGACTCATTTTGGATATTTCTTTCATCGTAAATTACAAAGGCTGAACCCTGTAGTTAGGTTCGGCTTTTCATTGTAAATTTTATAGTTCCACATCCCCAAATTCTATCATAATTATTATTTAACATATTGTCATATTCAGATATATTTTTATCATAGTTTTCAAACATGTTTTTTAACATATCTTTTCTATATCCCCAACGATGTTTTCTCTTTCCGTCTATAATATAGTAATAGTCTGGATTATTAATATGATCCAATTCAAATCCTAAAGCATAATATAATTTTCCTTGGCTATACCTCATATCGGCATAACTATATATTTCTGTATAATTATAATTTCTCGTAAAATATTTTAATAATTTAGAAGCAATACCTGGTATTCTATAGTCTGTATTAGTAGCAAACCTACATAATTCATATTTTGTTGTATCAAAATGATTTCCTCTTGTTATTATTCGCGGATTCAAAAATGTCATTACTGAAATTAATTCATTATTATAAAATGCACCTAATTTTATTGTACTATTATCTTTTCCTTGAATATGATGTGTAGTTAAAAATATGTTTTTTTCTTTAGCAGATATTAAACGAATTTTACATTTTCGTGCATGTATTTTTGTTGATATATTATTATTCGAAATATGCTTTAGTTTTTTTATCCATAAATCTTTATTATAAAACCATTCATCTTCAAAAATTTGTATAAATGTAATTCCTTCTATTAATGCTTTATTATGCATGTCACGAAATAAATATTTATTTTTAATAGTTTGTTCTTTATAGTCATCAAGTGGGCAAAATAAAATACCGATTTTTTGTTTTTGTAAATAAACTGTTAATACATAGGGTGATAATCCCTTATAATATGTTATTAATTCTTCTCCAAAAGTTTGTTTAAGTGTATCCACAAATGTTTTATAAATTGTGTTTTTGTTTATATGTGTATTAAAAATGGGTGGGATTTTATCTTTTAATTTGTTCCCATGTGATATATTATTTTTCCATTCTATTAATTCCAAATTTTGTGGATGTGCACATATGTCACATGGGATATTATTATCAAAACAATATCTTACCGGAACGATATGATCCAAGTGATATGCATTTTTTATTCCTGCTTTGGCACGTGTTAAATTATGAGGATTTATATATAATTTATACGTTTCGTAATTTTTTCGTGTTAATATAGAAACTTTGGATTTATATTGTTTCCATGAACTAGCAGTTTCCAAATATTTTTTTTGTTTTTCATAAGTCCATTGTCTAAATTGTTCTCGTTTTTTCTCAGTATTACAAATTGGACAAATAACATTTCTTGATAATATATTTCCTGGTGTTACTGTGAAAATGTGACTACATGTTTTGTTTTGTACTTCTATTTTGAGTTGCTTCCCATTATCACATCTTCTCCCATCATAATTTTTGGTTAAAATATTAAATGTTTTATTAATATCATTTAGTGCTTTTCTTCTGGAATGTTTTAATATATTATCTCTTACACATTTGGGGCATCCTTTTATATTAGAATTTTTAAAGTTTTGTATTTTTGCTTTAGGTGTAGCTGACCATATATTATCACATATCATGCATTGCAATTTATGATGTTTATTAGCTCCTATATATGTATCTAAGATTTTTATTTTAATTGCTTCTAATTTTTTTGGATAATTTTTATCTATATTTAACATTATAATACCTTTGACACGAAGTAATTTTAAAAGTTCCCTAAAAACAAATAAAAAATCCGCCACAACTTTCGTAAGTGGCGGATTTTATTGACTTAATTCAAAAAATTAAGTTAGGTCAAGAGCAGCACCATTAGGAATAGAAATTTTTCCATAATAATCACGGCTATTGCCCAAGGATGTTAACGGATCGGTAAAGAAAGTTTTACCATAACGTGTCATCAATGATACAACAGGTTGGAACGTAACCGGATTCACAATCACACCACTTGACATCAATGGGATGTATGGGCAGTAGAAGTAACCAGTATCAGTTTCGCCGTTACCACCTTTATAACCAACAAGGATAGTATCTTCACCAGTATTACGTGCAATAGCAGCAGGATTAGAAGCACCCCAAGATGTACCAGTAAGTGGAGACGCCTGATTCCAAAGATAGCTGTAAACTTTAATAGTACCGTTCAAAGTACCAACCAACATAGTGTTGTTAGGGCCTTTGAAAGAACCAGCAATCGCAGGAGCGAAAACAGATTTAGCAGCACTCTGAAGAATAGAAACAACCATTGGAGAAGCAACGATGAAGTTAGCAGCACCACGACGAGTTCTACGTGCAATTTCGTTAGCAACGAAATTAATAAGAACACCAAGGTTAGCCAAACGGTCACCAATATAAGCAGGCGTGTAGTTACCACCAGAACCGTAATTACCAGCACCACGACCATCAAAGATAGCAGTTGTACCAGCAAGTGCGATAAGGTCAGCCAAGATTTCACTATCGATTTCCTGAACGATTTCAGCAGAAAGACCCTGAGTCATTTCACTTTCGATGTCCAATCCATGTTGTGCATTCATATCTTGCATAGCTTCGATAGTCCAACCAGCTTGAAGTTTACGTGAACCAGCTTCAACAGCTTGAGACACAACTTCCAAACTCATTTTACGACCACCAGAACCTTCCATTGTAGAACCAGAACCACCATGAACCATATGTCCAGCAGTAGCAGTGCCACAATCAGAAGTGAAATCAAGGGTTGAACCCCATGCTTCACCAGTAGTTCCTATAGCAGCAATATCAGCTTCAAGGTTGGCACCAGCATTTAAGCCAGAAACACCAGGAACTTGGTCAATATCAGCAACAGGTGAACCACCAGCGATTGCACCAGAGTAGAACGAACGCAAGTAAGGATCGTTACCGAATGCTTCGTCACCAGCAGCAACATCTTGTTCATTTGCTGCTACAGAAGGAAAACGACCTGGATCATCGGCAGTTTCACCATACTTATAACGCAAAGAATAGATAAGTCCAACAGGACCAGTCATTGGCTGTACACCAACAAGTTCAGTTGCAATTGTGCCTGGTATAATACGGCGTATCATCGGGATCAAAATTTTACGGAATCCAGCGATGTCATGTGCTGTGGTTGCACCATGTGGAGCACCTGCTCCACCTTGAGCTGCACCTTCAGCGATTAAATAGTTTTTCTGATTTTCAAGAAGCGGATCAATTACTTTTTGTTGGTCAGCGTCAAGCCCTTCCAACAATGCTTCTTTAGTTTCAGTCCAATTTTCGAATAATTCATTCATTATATAAATTTCCTTTTAAAATATTCGTGTTATTAAAGAATACCTGCCATCTTTTTAAGACGTATTTTTGCGTCTTCGTTGAGGCCAATACCTTCGTTTTTAGCAGCTTCCAACTCGTCAACATTGTCGCCAGTTACTACTTTATTTTCTTTTAGGACTTCTTCATTTTTAGCATCTTCAGTAAGTACTTTATCGTTTCCTTCTTCTGATTCGCCAGTGGCAGCTTCAGTTACGACGCGGCCAATGAATGTTTTGTATCCTTCTTCCAACATATCGGTAGATATGTTCTTTAATATCGCTTCCATAACATCACGTTGTTTGCCAGAAAGCGGACTTAATACTTTCGTTAACTTGTCAGCACGAGTCATAGCAGAAAGTTTTTCTTCAGCTTCTTCAAGTGCATGTTCAGTATCAGAAAGACGTGTACGTGTTTCACTTAATGTACCAGCCAAGCTGTCATCATCTGCAAAGTTGTTTGCGAATTCTTCACCGAAAGCTTCAAACATACGACGACCAAAATCATTTTTCTTTTGTTCTTGGATGTCTTCACGAAGTTCAGTTAATTCTGTGTTCAAACGTACTTCAAGGAATCCGTCAAGTTGTTCAACCAACTCACCCAAGTCAACTTTTAGTTCATCACGCATTGAAGCACGTGCTTCAACTAATTTTTCTGCATATTCAGCTTCTAAATCGCGGAATTTTTCGACATCTTCACGAAGTTCAGTTAATTCTGCGTTCAAAAATTCAGTAACCTTAGAATCTACTGCTTCTACAAGAGTATCGCGTTCTGTAACCCACGCTTCGGTGAGTTCAGCACGTACATCAGCAGTTGCTTCAGCTTTAGCTGCTTCTACTGCTTCATTTATTTGTGTTTTGAAGGCTTCTTCCAACTCTGTCTTTGTTTCCCCAGAGAGTACTTCTGCTTCAAGTAATTTTTCCAATAATTCGTTCATTTTTATTTTTCCTATAAAATTAGAGGTTTGAAGTTATTTTTATTATTAAAATATTTATTAAGATTGTATAAAAAACAACATGTTAGATAAAACTGCTTATTAAACAGTTAGTTGAAGGTGGTATAGTTAGACAAATAAAAGCTATTTACTTTGATATTTTTACAATATACTAATAATTACTAAGCCATTTCCGCCATTTCCGCCACCATTTATAGCAGCAACACCAGATATGTAATCTATATCGGCTGTTTGTGGAACTGTTGTATCTCCTGCACCAGTAGAACCATCAAATAAAGAGGTTTGTGCAAATGCATTTATAAATGATGATCCACCACCACCGGTTCCAACATTAGAGTTTGTTGTTGCGTTTCCGCCGCCACCGCCGCCAAAAAAACCACCACCGCCACCGCCACCTGGATTTGATCCACCAGTACCACCATTACCACCCTGTAATGATGAACCAGCTTGTCCATTAAAGGATGGTCCATCAGGAGCGATACCACCAGTACCGCCAGCAAGTTGTGTGCCGCCAAGACCGCCATTCGATCCACCACCTTGTCCTGCTTTACCATCTGGGTTATTAGAATTACCTCCACCAGGGCCAGCAGAATATCCAGATGGGAAGGAATTAGATGCACCGCCACCACCAGAAGCAACAATTAATGTAGTAGCACCATCAGTTATAATTGAATGACCGCCACCAGAAGCACCTGATGAACCGCCGGAATCACCACCAAACCCACCACCATTAAATCCAGCCGTAGCGTTACCAGTCAAAAATCCGCCACCACCGACACATACATTTAATATACCACTAGGAAGTGAACTTAATAAAAATGTAGCTTTAGAAAAACCACCTACACCACCGACACCTGTAGAACTACCACCACCGGCACCCCACATTTTTACTTCAATTACCGTAGATCCTGGTAAAGAGCTATAATTTTTAATAATGGGACATGAACCACTAAATGTAATAATTTGTTTAGAAGTATCAATAAAAGACTGAATGGAAACCAATGGCATTTTATTTTTTTTCCAATAAATTTTCACTCAAAAATTTCATTATTTCTTTTTTAAAATATTTTTGTGCAGCAGCATCATGTTGCAAATTTTCTGCTAGAGTCATAATTTTTTTGTTTTTACCACCTAAATCTAATGATTCATATACAGCAGAAGGTGTGGCTCCCTGTGCTGATGGTGTACAAACTAAATCAACAGTAATAAAATTAAAACCTGAAACATTTCCACTTTCGTTTACATTACCAGCACCACGACTAGAAACCCCCATACGAACACCTGAATTAATCAATTCTTTTGCAATTTTTCCGCATGGTGTTTCAAGTAATTTAGCTCTACCAATTGCATTATTACCATTCATGTTTAAATTTTCTATTACATGACTAATACGATCAAGGTTTATATTTAATGTTTGTGGATGATCTAGTTCGCCAAAAATTCCGTGATTTTCTGAAATCATACGAGTAGCAGTATCACATGCTTGAGAAATTTCGTTTAATGGATAATTACGCCCATTTTTATTGACGACATTAGCCTGCATGAATACTCCTTGAAGCCAAAGATTGTTATTTCCTTCATTTGACTCAATGATAATTTTTGATTCATCAGTGAAAGTTTCTTGTAATAGTTGTTGGGTCATTATTTTCTCCATAAAAATTTTTATATTTTATTATATTTATAAACGACAAATAAAAATGCATAAAAAAACCCGGCGAACCGGGTTTTTGATAGGTAAGGGTTTAAATTTAAAGTTTAAATTTTAGCACCTTCTCGTGAACGACCATGATAAGCTTTCGTTTTATCAGTCCGGCGATTTATTTTCTTGCCATCTTGATCAGGGCTAGGATGTCCATCTGATATGTTTTTTAATCCTTTTCTTTTCCCTTTTACAGGATTTTTATATTTACGGGAATTATCTTTATGAGATACTGAATGATATACAGATCCTTTTTCATTACGTGCGTAATCCTTTGGATACATCATACTTGCCATTTCGTCAAGTTTTTTATCTTCATCATCCATGTCTTTTTTACCTTTAACATCTTTCATGTCTTTAGGATTGTCATCATCACATAGGTCATCTTTCTTTTTCTTCATGTCCTTTTTGTCATCATCGTAATCGTCGTCTTTCTTCATGTCCTTTTTGTCATCATCGTAATCGTCATCCTTCATGTCTTTGCCGGATTCTTCTTCATATTCTCCGCCTTCCATCATACCTTCTTTTTTCTTAGAATCTTTTTTCATTTTTTTACGACGTTTATTTTTTAAACGATCTTTATTTTTCATTTCCTCATCATAGTCATCGTAATCGTCAGATTCCATCATGCCGGGTTCTTCACGTTCCATGCTTTCTTCGTCATCCATAGGCATACGTTTCGCTTTGATTTTAACCTTTCCGCCACAACCACCTTCGTCATCGTCCATATCATCGTAATCGCCATCCATATGTTCATCGTCCATATCATCGTAATCACCATCCATATGTTCGTCGTCCATATCATCATAATCACCATCCATATGTTCATCATCCATATCCATTTCGGTTACGAATGATGCACGCATACCATCAACTAAATGTTTATGAAGTTCTTTTTCGGCGGCTTTGTGATCTTTATTAATTAAAGCTTCTACCATATTAAACAAATTCTTTTTCATTTTAAACCCCTATCCTTGTTCCTTTATTGTTGGTTGCGTGTATTACGCTGTTACATCATCCCCGTTACCAGGTTGATTTAATTCGTCTTTCATTTTATCAGATAGATAGTGATGAAATGCAACTTGTGCTTCTTCTGGTTTACTATCTATTAATGAATCAATCATTTGACTAAGTTGTTCTCTATCTGCCATTTTCATCTTCCTCTTTAGTTTATTTATGTTTTTTTTAATTTTTCGCAATTATTTTTATTTTTATATAATTTTTATTGTGGTGGTGTTAGACCAGCTTCGGGTTCTGTAGGGGGTTCAGTTCCTTCACCACCAATCAAATCTTCTTCTCCAGCTAAGTCACCACCTGCTGTCATAGGTAATTCCCCTGGTGCACCACCTAATGCTCCACCACCTAATGCTTCACCTTCGGGTGGCAAACCATACATTGCTTTTATAAGTTCATCTTCACTTGTTTCTTCTTCAATACCTTTTTCTTCTCTAAGTAATGATTCATTTGTTATGATTTCAGCATCACTTAATTGTAAGTATTTTGAAAGTGCAAAACGTTTAGATAGATATGGAATAGCATCTGCTGATCCATAGATACCCAACACAGCAGCATCGACTTCTTGTTGACGATATTTACCAAAGTTTGAAGGTTCTGGTAATATTATACTGTACAAGTTTTCGTCAATATTAATATTGTTTTTCTTAATATATTGTTTAAATTCTGCGTTAAGAACTTCTTCAACATATCCTTGTAATCTTTGAATATATAAAGCAAATCTTAACTCTTTAATATATGCAACACCAACTTTACCATCATTCCAACTAGAAGAATCACCATTTTCTCTCATATATGATACGGGTATTTTTAAACCTTCCCATACTTTATTTTGAAAGTATTCCAAATCAGTTAATTCCCCAAGATTTTGACCACCTGGTAATGTTTCGACTTTTGACCCACGACCGTTTTCGCGAACTGCAAAGAAAAAATCTTCATTCATTGCTTGAGGACTATAAACTGTATCTACATTCGATTGCCCACCATGAATATTCGGAACCTTTTTTTGCTTTATTTCATTTTTTATATTTTCAAGATATGTTTTAACCCTTTGTGGATGCATTCTTCCCACATCAATATAAAATACACGACGTTCTGGTGCTCGTTGAACGCGATAAATAATAATAGCATCTTCAATTAATTGCTTCTGTTTATGTGAACGATATACTGGACCTAATACAGAATCACCAAATGGTGCCGCATCACTCATATCATCGTTCAAAGTAAAACGCAATATTTGTTCTGCTGTTACTAATCGTGTTTCAATAGTGCTCGATGTATTAGAAACAGGTACACCATAACTGGATTTGACTTTCTTTTCATCTTCTTTTATCTGCCATCCTAATACATTTGTTACATCTTCTTCATCAACTATTGCACCAATAATGTTTTTTGGATGAATATAAACCCAACGAAATGAATTTGATCCTTTTTTCTGTTGTTTTTCAAAAAAACAATCACCATATTTAAGAAGTGTTCTGGATAATTTAAATAGCTTAGTCTTAAGTTTATATATTTTAATCCAATATTTTAAAGAAACTTTTAATGTTTGAACAATATTATCATCAATTTCTTCCTTATATTCATCATCAATCCATATTTCTATACAATCTTCATGTTTTTCAATGTTTCCAGTGATTTCTTCTGCTAAAGTGTCTAAAGCACGGGATACAATAACATCTGCATCCATAAGATCATATTCACGATAACGTGTTAATCTTGATGCACTACCTTGAACAAGTCGTTGATACCACGAAAAATTCCCATATGCACCTTGATCACCAATAGTTTGATTATCAGAAATTTTTACAGCATTAGGTTTTGGTTCTACTATCTTATAAAAATTTGTCCATTTTGCCATTTTTTACCTTCTTACGAATTTATATACTATTTATAGTTATAAAATTAACATGTGAATTGAGCAGTAGATTTCGCTGGTTCTGTTTTTCCCATTTTTTTAGTTTGTCTTAATTGCTCGCTTTGTAATTGTACTTGTTGCTCACCTATTTCGATTTTCTTTTTATCAATATCCTTTTTTTCTTGTTCCTTTTTTTCTACCTTAGCCATTTCTTCTTTCTTCATTTTAGTTTCTTCTACTTGTTTTTTTGTATCTTCGTCTTTTTTAACTTTAGCTTTTGCATCGGCATCTTCTTTAACTTTAGAAGTAATACTTGGTGTCTTTTTAACAATATCAGTAATGGCATTATATGTTGATGATAACTTGGAAACATACTTATTATCTGTAGCCCAACCACCTTTTTTTAGAGCTTTAAAGAATTCTATTGGGTCACCACCCGTATCTGTTACGCCAGCTTTAGTATATCTACCACCTCTACCGTTATTTGTAACAAAATTTTCATATCCTTCTAATCCTTCTGCTGCACTTCCGTATGAACGAAATGCATGTTTTTCTCTTCGCATTCTTCCGTTACGAAATTCATTTGTTGCGTTTTTCTTTGTTACGGCACCTTTATATCCTCTTCCAGGTTTCATACCAAAGAAATTAAAACTAGTTGTTCCATCTGCATTTCGTGGCATCTTTTTGCCGAAACCAGTTTCAAGTGCTGCATGTGCTATAATAGCTTGAGGATCTATTCCATATTTTTTTCCCATTGCTATTGCTTGTGGCATTAATGCAGCAACAAATTCTGAATTTTTTATTGCTTTTGTTCCCATTTTAGTGTTAACACCGGCAGAAGATCCTGAATACGTAGATGATGAATTTATTGCACCAGCACCTATTGCAACGTTGGCACCGCCACCACCGCCACCACTAAAACCGCTACTGCCACCACTAAAACCGCTACTGCCACTAGCACCCATTGCAACGTTACCACCACCAGTATTCTCTGTTGCTTTTTTTTGTGTTGTTTGTATTTCTTTAAGAATTTTATTCCCTTCCGCTGACGCAGTTAATTGAGTTTTACTGTCGGTGGCACGCAATTTATTTGCTTCTTTTTGAAGTTTTCTATAATCTTCACGTGCTTTTTTCATCTGCTCATCTAATGATGCTACGCCAAGCATTTTCCCAATGAAAGTTGGTTTATCAGTAGCATATCCTTGTTTGCGTTCGAGGTTCCTCATACGTTCCAGTTCATTAATTTTTGCACCTGCTTTTGCTACTTCTTCGTTTTTATATTCTAATGCTGTTTTCTTGCCCAACCAAGAATCTAATAGAGTATAAATTGCTATTGTTACCGCATTATTTTTCATAAGTAAATTTTGCATTATTTCGCCATAATATACGGTTTTTTCTACGGTTTTATTACCAGACTCGGCTATTGAGTTAGTAACAAGACCAGTTAATTGTTCGTCAGTTAGTTTAATTGCCTTGCGTTGACCTACACCATAATCTGATATATTCATTCCTAACTTAGTAAAGGCATTTTTTTCCATCATACCTGCTCTGATTTCTAATCCCATTCCACTTCCTGGTCTTTGTGCATTCATCTCACGACCACGGGCTTTTAGTGCACGGATTCTATCCGCAAAATCATTTTGTAAAGAAGCTATTTCTGCCGAATTTTCTTCTCTTCCCTCACGTAATAATTTGGCTAGTCGTGCTCCTTCTTTTTGTCTACCTCCATAACTGTAACCTATTTGTGCTGATATTGCTTTACTACTACGATCCAATGGATTGGTGTTATTAATATCATTCAGCGTTTTATTATTTTTTTTGATTGCTTCGGTACTCATCCCCATTTGTTGCATTTCTACTTGCCGAGCTTTTATTCCTTTTATTATTGCCATTCGTTCTTTAAAAGAATTTGCTTTTACTATTTTTGATCTAACAGTTTCTAATTCTAAAGTTTCTTTTAATATTTCTTGTTGTTCAGGCAATAATGTACCCATAACATGCAATTGTTTTGTACTTAAAAGTATTTCTTTATTATATTTTTCTATGTTTTTAGGGTTCATTCCGGCAGATGTAGCCATTATATCCATCTGGTTAGCTAAATATTTTGTTGATTCCGCAACGCCACCCAATAATGGAAAATAGTCTGCATGTTGATTTTTTATTTTTTCTGCCCACTTAGTATATCCACCCATTGCTATAGTCGTTCGCCTAGTTGCATATTCTAATTCATTAAGCTCTTGTAATGTTGTGCCAAATCTATATACTGCGTCTGTTGCTCTTTGTAAATGATCTCCATGACCCTTTAATCCAGAAATAGCATATTTCATGCTGGATTTATAATCGTCAATTAATTGTTTCGCAGACATTCCTGTGACTGCCAAAGCTATCATTTTACCCATGTTTAACATGCTAGATACGGCTTTTCCCATACCAACTTTCATACCTTCTAACGATTTTGTACTTCTTTTAATAGCTTTATGATGATCTTCATATAAAGAATTTGATTGTGCTAAGTTCTTTGTATATTTTTTCTGTTCCTGATTTTGTTTTTTATCGGGGGCATTTGAACTATATCCACCGCTACTACCACTAGATTGTTGCGTAAATACACTAGATTGTTTAAATGCTTCAGCGAAAATATTAGCATACTGTCTCACTTCAGTTGGTGTTAAATTAGCCATTACATTATTTATAAAATGTGCGATATTACAAAAACATAAATATATTGATATAATATAATAATAATAATATATAACGGAGAAATTAATGAGTAGACAGCGTAAGCAACAATTTAAAGAACCAGATTCAAATAGTAGTGCAAATCCACCACAACAATATACATCAACGCCAGTTCCACCAACAGTTAATCCTTTATTAGCAAAAACACAATTGCCTGGCGAAGCATTTTTATTGCCCTCTGGAGGTTTATTTTATAACAATGGCGAATTATCAGATGATGTTGTTGGAGGTGAAATTATGATTCATCCTATGGTAACTATGGATGAAATTATTATGAAAACACCAGATAGATTGCTAAACGGTACTGCTATAACAGAGGTTATTAGACGTTGCGTTCCGCAAATTCTTAAGCCTTTAGAGATATTGGGCAAAGATATGGATTACATTCTTATTGCACTAAGAAAAATAACGTATGGTGATAGTTATGAAGTTATTTTTCAACATGAATGTGAAGGGGGAAAAGAGCATTCATATTTGATAAACATTGATAAATGGTTACAGAGTAATATAAAAATGGATAAAAATATTCTTACTAAGGAATGTGTAGTGGTTTTTGATAATAATCAAGTATGTTCTTTAGTTCCACCTAGATATGGTCAGATAATTAATGTATATAAAACATTTGATAGAGATACTTCAGATATGAAGCCAGAAGAAGTTTCACGCGAATTTATAACTTCGGTGTTATCTCTAATTGATAATGTTGATGGGGTTAAAGATAGCAATCATATATTTGAATGGTTAAATACAATACCTGCTGGATATTTAAGGCAGATTAGTGATAGAATAGACTCTATTACTAATTGGGGCGTAGAAAATGTAGTTAGTGATATATGTAAAGATTGTGGGGAAAAGATGGATATGAATGTATCCTTAAATCCAGTAAATTTTTTTACATAACCCTAAAATTAGGAAGTCAAGAAGATATCATAAAAATGATGCATCAATTAAGAGATTCTATTAAATATTTAATAAAAGAAATAGCAGAAATAGCATATTATATGAATGGTGGAATCCAATATGAAGATTTATTTTATAGAACGCCCGGCGAACGACAAATAATGAGCGATATTATTGTCGATATTTTAAAGGCAAAATCTGGTAGTTTATCATGATATTTTTATTTTTTTAGGGTTAGACTTCAAATCAAAATTTATAATCGTTTGTATGAATCTTTCCACCACTTAGGAACCATTGTACGCGTCGTGTTGAATAGATATCCCCAACTCTCATCTAGGATGTACACCGTTCCCCAATCGTCCTTAGAACGCACGACACGACCGCATCCTTGAATGATATCTTTTAGTGCTTGGCGTTTATACCACATGCCGGATAAGTCTAATCGCTTTTTAATCCATGCATCCATTAAATTGCCATAAGGAATTTTGCAAATCATGACAAATCTACCTAAATCATCAGATAAATCCAATCCTTCTGTTATACTAGGCGAAATTAAAATACTTGGCTTTGTGGACCCCATGAATTGATCAATTACAACACCACGCGGAAACATGTGTCCAGGATTATGATGTAAAATTTTATGCTTTATTTCGCCATCTAGTTCACTAACTAACCATTCCGCAATTTTAAAATTGCCAGTATGTATAATACCATTTTCTGTTTTATGCATATCAGAAAGATGTTTAATACAATCTAACATGTCTTTTCTACCCTTTTTATTATCTGGATTTTGCCATTTTGCATTCATTTTCATTTGTGGTACATAATATACGGGTCGATTTTTTACATGAAATTCAGATGGCAATGTTAAAAAGGCAGTTTCATCCAAAGGAATACCTAAATCTTTACAATATTCGTTTTTATCTAATATAGTAGAAGACATGAATAAAAATTTCTTAGCTTTTTTATTCAGAATTTCTTTAAAATTTTTCTTACCAAATAACATTTTAAATTTGAAACCATTTAATTCTTTAGTTAATACAAATTCGTCTTTATATGTTTTAGCATATCCAAAAATGAATTCTGATGTTTCTAAATAGTGGTTTTCTGCTGCATTTAGTTTTTTTAGTAATAAAGCTTCTTCTTTAGTTAGGTTTACAGCATCTTTTAATGGTTCTGCTTTTTCTTCTAATTCTAATACATATGTGTCTAATGCAGGTAAATATGTGTCTTTGGTCCATTCATATGCCTTTTCAATATCATTATGAAATACATATTTAAAATTACTAAAATCAGTAGTACGTTTTTTATTGATGTAAATAGAACTAAACTCAGTTAAATGTGATTCTAAAGTATGGCATTCATCAAATACAAGTAGACTTCTTTTGTCAAAACTTGATGGTGCATATTTAAATAATAATAATGCAAGTGAATAGTTAAATACTACATTAGGTGATCTTTTAGCATAGTCAAATGCAGTTTTGTAAGGACATGTACTACATTTTTTTCCTTTAGTAGTACCGATAGAGCAATCTGTATTTTTCGTTCGACAGTCATAATTGGCCTTACCATATAATGATGCTATGGTTTTGTTGTTAAATGACTTTTCGTATTGAGCTTGTAAAATCTTCTGTGGTGTTAGAATGAATGACTTTCCTTTTCCATTTTTAGTCAACCATCTTGAATACGCTATGCCAATATCACTTTTCCCACTATTATGTGTAACTATAAAATTACCCATAACATAAAGATTATCTTTACTAACTTCAAAACCATAATATTCGCCAGCACCAATATATGCAATATCAAAAGATGTTACTGTAACTCTCTTTTTTTGTTTTCTTTGTTTTGCTTGTTTTCGTATTAGTTTAGTTGGTATTTCGTTGATATCACCACAAATACTAGTCCTATAATAAATGTTTCCTTTATACAATCCAGTTTTCTTTATGCGTTTTTTTGCATAAAATCCTAAACTCCGTGCTACAAAAATAATATCGTCAATAAAAATTTCGCTTTTTAAAGTTATATCAAATGTGTTGTTTTGTAATGTTCCATCCGTGTCAAGTATTCCAGCTAATAATTCTAATCGTTCACGAGTTGACGCCGTTTTATATATTAATGGAATAAATTTTTCTTTCGATGTTTTGCACCATAAGTTTAATTCTTTTAAAGATTCTGTTGAGCTGGTTTTTATATCGCCGCCTAAATATAGTCCTAATAAATATGGTGGACATGGGAGATTTTGTGTTATACCAAAATTTATTGCATTAGTTTTATATAATAAATATGATCGTTTAAAATGATTCGATTTTTTTAAATAATCATTTATAGAAATATTTTTTATTTCTTGTCCTGTTTCGCTTGATGGGTAATGTTTACCCGATGGTGTACTTTTTAATGATAATACATGATTGGCATTAACCACAAAATCATCTCCTTTTTTTGGAGAAATTTTATACATATCATCGGTTCCTTGGTGTAAAGTATAAACTTTTCTTGGTGTGCTATCTGGACCCATAACCAAATCACCAACTTGTATATCTTCTACTTTTTGTAAAGATCCATTATACATTAATATTAATGTTCCTTTTTCGTGGCAACCTACGGGGAGTTCTAATATAACATATTTAGCTGTTTGTTTCTCCAACCATTCAAATGTATCTAATTGAATTTTACGGGGGGTCTGTTTAGGAAAGTAATCAACTATTTTTGGTTTTTTATTTAAATCTAATGACATGTTCTTTAATTAATATCGTCATGAAAATGACATATCTCTACGCCATTTTTGTATACACTACCACAATATGGTTGTAAATTTTCAATTATTTCTTCATATTCAATTGATACATCATGCCTATAAATATTGTAGGAGGTTCCACCATATTTACAAGTCAAAATAGAACCATCATCTAACATTGTGCTATATGCAAATATGAATTTGTTATATGAAGAAAATTTAACTTTTATTTCCCCATATTTTTTATAAAATTCTTCTTTTGTCATGTTTATTAAAAGGTTGTTGGTTTTATGGTCAGTGGCTTCTAGTTTGCATTGTTCAGCTATTGGTTTTTCATGTTTATCATCATTCATTCTTGCATATATATCGACCCTAGCTTCCATTCTTACACGTTCAATATATTTCTCTAATTCTGTATAAGCTATGGTTGTTGGATAGATGCCAGATTCGTCAGGGGCATCCAGCATTTTACTAATAATATTACATATCTCAGTTCTGTCTTTGTTCATTAATTATCTCCTATTGTTATAAATTATATACAAAAGTGTATTTACCGGCTGTTTTTTTATAAAATGCATCACCATTTTCTAATGCATCTTTTAATTTTCTTGCAAATGGTTTTAATTCACCTTTATATTTCGTTCTTATGGTTTTATCGTGATATCTCTTTCCATTCCACATAATGATATTAGCACCGTTTATTTCACCAACCATTTTAAAATTGCTTGCTTTATATATGATACCAGAATGTCCATATTCTTTATCAGCATAAGAAACAACTATGCCTTTTCCCCATTCGTTTCTAAGCATTCTTAATGCGGCACCTATAAAATAACTTTCTGTATTTTTTGGTGTATCATCAATACAACATAACCTTCTTAATTCAATAACCTTTGTTTTATCATCACTAAATCTTTTCCATTGGTTAGCCATAGCCATACGACCAAAAAACATTGCTCCTTTCATTTCATCACCATCATATAATGCATAACAATAATCAGTTATACAACCGTTTATACTAGACGAATAGTGCCACTGTTCAATAAATGCAGTTATTTCCTTCCGGGAAACCCTACGGACTTCCCATGTTTTAAGTGTCATATAAATATTATGATATTCTTTTTGCGTTTTCTATTTCCTCGGGTGTAGCATGTTTAAAGTTTTTTGAGTCATAATCATCTAAATAGCTAAATGGTTGATAATCACAATATATGCCTTCGAAAACTGCCGAACAACCTTGATGTACATGTGAAGAAACCCAATCACCAACTTTAAATGCTTTTCTTACCTCGTGACTTTTATCTATATTTACCCGTTTTTTAAATTCAATTGACCATACATCATCATCTAAGTGATCTGCAAGTTTCTTACCTGCTTCGTACCACTCCCAGCCATTTAAAGCTGGTAATTTCGTTTCACCTACGTAATCTCTTGTTAAGCAAATAGCTCGTAAAGCTTGAGATAACAATTTATTCACTTCAGATGTACTGACATAGTGTGGTTGTTTATTTTCTTTTGTTACTGATTCTTTCATAATTTATTTCTCTTATTTTATTTCATTATAGTGTCTAATACACGAGGTGCATTTTTCACATGGTGTTCTATTTTCTGGTTTTTCGCAAAACCATATTTTATTAAAAATAGTTTCATATTCACCGCTATAATAATCACGTTTTATTTGATCTTTTTTATGCCATTCAAATGGGTATGTTATTTTAGGGATTTCTGCTGATCTAGTCATTTTAAAACCTGAGTAAAACATTTTTTCAAAGTGCTCTTTAACATGCCAAAAATCATCACCTTTAATATAACCAAATTGTATTTCAGAATATAATTTTAAATTAACAGTCATTAATAATGTGGCAATCAATAATGCTGGTAATAATAACTGTGCATCAGAAGGCACATTTATTGCATTAATATTACTTATTACGTCGGAAATATGTGGCTGCATTGAATGTTGTTTTTTCAAATACTTTAATATTTTCTTTCTGGCTTTTAACTCTTCAATTTGTAACTGTACATTATTGTTTATTTTAAAGAAACATGTATCAAATGGTATATTATGAGAATATGCCGATATTACTAGAGCCGTACTATCTAAACCACCACTCCACGGAATTAAAATTCTTTTAGTCATTTTCTAATATTCTCCTATTGTTGTTTTGGGGGTTTTTATACCTCTAAACACATCCACTACAGTTTGTCCATGTAAGTGTTTCTTTTCCCTTAATTTTCCAATCAGTACGTTTTGCACTTAATTCCACATGAAATTTGTAGCTTGATAAACATATCCTCTATGTCCTTGTTAATATTATTCAAATTTATTGTCCTTGTAAAACTTGTCTATTGCAGGTACAATTATAGTTCTGTTTAAAATTACATCTATTTCATCTATTGTATCTTTGACTTGCATTATCCCTTCACTATGAAGTTTATATGTTGTATCAAAATCTCGTGTTAGGGTTGATTTTAATTTACATAAATAATCCAAATCATCATATAGTTTTTGAAACTTGCTTCCATAACTTTGAATAGAATCGTTATTTACTATAATTTTAAAAATTTTAGGATGATCCCTGTTTAAAATCAACATATTACCTTCTATTATTCCGTATATTTCATTTTCACCTAATGGTTTATGATATTCTACCGACTTGCTATTACCATTATTACCCTTAATACCATTGCCAGTACCACTATTACCATTGCCAGTGCCACTATTACCATTGCTGCCAGTACCAGTATTATTAATTCTGGGATTTCCGAAATATATATTATCAATCTTATAATTATTACCATTATTATTAATAATTATAAAACGTCTACCGTGTGTCCATTTGCTTATTTCTACGGTTAATCTATATAGCCCCATATCCACATTAACTGGTGTTAATGTACATCCTGAATTTATATCTGTCGTGTTATTAAAATTTTGGGTTAAGTTAAAATATTCACCATCACTTTTATAACGCAAACAAATAGTTTTAACGAAATCAACGTCACAGTTATGTTTTATAGGTATTGTATTCGTCTCGTCGTATGCAATCAATTTCTCTATATTATTATTACCCTTACCCTTAAATTCGTTATCGATAATTAACGGTACATATTTATTTGTATCAATATCCTTGAAAAAATTTTTGTAATTTTGTAACATTGTATCATATTCATCTGAATGATTTGAGAAAATTTCTTCCATTGCTTTATATGCTATCTCGCGTAATTGTTTTGGATACGCATTAAATATTGAATCTATTTTTCCTGGTGAAAAAAATGTTTGAATTGCCCTAGTAGGGAGACTTACAACACAACTTATATCAAGAAATGCTGACTGTTTCTTTACTAATACGTTGGAAAAGTCACTATTTAATGAATTTTTTAGATATTCATTAAATGCTTTAATTTTAAGTGGATTGGAAATATGTTTTTGTTTAGAATCTAAAAAACCTAAGGTACGATTAGTTCTATTTGTAAAAATATTACTTGTATGTACCGGCATAGTAATTACACGTTCTGCATTTTTATCTGGTGTATATGGCAATTTTATATAAAGTCTAGCATGATTATTATATTCACGATCAATATTACTTTCAGTAATTTTACCATCAACAATTTTATATGGACGCCCTGCATTTTTATTTGTTAAATTTGCCAATAATTTGATTGTTACTTCGACATCAATTTTAAAAGTTTCTCTTTCATAAGTGTATTGAATTTCTTTTTTTTTCAACAACACGATTTATTATAGGTAAAGCTTCTTCCTTTTCTGCTCTGCTTTTAAATATATAACGACTATCCTGACTACCCCAGTTAGATAGGTTCATATTAGATTGGTCACTGAGTTGTTTTGTATCAGATTCAGAAGATTTCCCTGCACGAATTAATGCTTCAATTTTTAATGTTGTCATATCAAAACCTGCTGTTATATTAGATAAATGATCCATCATTGCAGGAGATATATATCTTTTTCCATCTTTGTGAGTTTTTGCAGATTTTAAATAAAATACATTGTATTCATCGTATTCATTACCAAACCATTTTTTTAATTGAGATTCAGTTAACACCGTACAATGTTTTATTGGTGTTCCTAAATTGTATTCAAAAGAGGGAGTTTTGTGCTCAATCATTCTAATAGCGAAACCTCCGTTATATAACTTAGATGCTAAAATTATTGTAGGAAGTTGATTATGGTCTTGATCAAATAAAAAAGCCGAGGATTTCATTCCAGACCCTTGAAATCCTGTAGATGATGGGGATTCTGAATTATATACTAATGCTTTATTTAAAAAACTATCGTCTGCAAACTTATTGCCGTTATGGGCAAATAATATATATGTTTTGTTTTTTAATAAAACTTGAAAAATTATTGCTTTTGTAGCACCGTGTTCTTTAGCATTTACTATGTCTTCTCTGCAAGCATACGCTGTTTTATTATGCTGATCATCATCTGCATTGTCTTTTACTGCTGCTGCACTTAAAGGTACTTTAGTTGTAGTAGGTATACTCATTTTTCCTCACCATAATTAAAATATAAAAATATATTTTTATATTTTTACACAATTATAAATAAAAGTCAAGCATTAATTTAAAGCATTCACTATACTATTCGCTAATGCGGTGATTACTGGAACTGCAACAGAATTTCCTATCTGCTTATATGCAGATGATCGGGCTTCTGGAAGATGGTATGAATCTGGGAAACCTTGCAAACGAGCATATTCTCGTTTAGTTAAATATCTAATATAATCACTGTTAATGTCTTTATCTAATGAAACAACATTTAATATTTGCTTGATGCTTTTGTCTACTAATAAATTATGTTCACGACCATAATTGGAAACTGTTAAAGTGGAGGCTATATCTGTTTGAGGGTTTATAATATTATATCCGAATGTATTTCCTTTGTCATGTTGAATTTGTTTATGTCGTTTTAAACCATCCCATGCTTTTGTAGTTAAATAATATTGGGGATTTACATTGTTTTCCAACAAATCTTGTATAGTAGTGTTTAATTTTTGTGGTAACGGAAATGAAAATGCACTGGGGTCTCTAAAACATACCATGAAAATACGACTTCTTGATTGTGGTATTCTAAAATCAGATGCTTTTAATGTTTGATATGATACATGATATTTTAAATCGTTAGTCAATACTTCACAAATTCGCTTAAATGTATTACCGTCATCATGTGATTTAATATTATTAACATTCTCTAATAATACAACTTTTGGACGTTTTTCATCTATAATTCTAGCTACATCAAAAAATAATGTGCCTCTTGTATCATTAAATCCTTTCTTTTTTCCTAATAACGAAAATGCTTGGCATGGGAAACCAGCAGTTATTATATCAACATCAGGAATATTGTTTGTTTTTAATTTTGTTATATCACCAAACGGTGATTCACAATGAAAATTTGAAGCATAAGTTTCACATGCTTGTTTATCGAAATCACAAGCAAAGGTAGTTTTGAATTTACCTGTATTTTCAAATCCCATTCTTATTCCGCCTATCCCACAAAATAAATCTGCCATTGTATATTGTTTTATCATGTAATTCCTTTAATTAATTTTATAATTATACATGTTTATTAATATGTTGTCAATAACATTTTTTTCGGGAACTTTTAATAAACAAAAGACATACCTCGAGATATAAGCGGTGATAATACAATGTTTTCTTTCTTTTAGCAATGTATTAAAGCCAACAATTAAA
>Ga0209992_10000556_pt1 | contig 49029 bp, 38 predicted proteins | sample 2SBtaG_2_FD_182564 | JGI IMG/M metagenome (GOLD analysis project Ga0209992, IMG submission 182564) | Deep subsurface microbial communities from Kolumbo volcano to uncover new lineages of life (NeLLi) - 2SBTROV12_ACTIVE470 metaG (SPAdes)... | ecosystem: Environmental > Aquatic > Marine >... | reverse complement strand
AATTATAATCATAAATTATTATGGCTGGCAGTATAAATAAAGTTATTCTAATAGGGAATTTAGGAAAAGACCCTGAAATAAGACATCTTGAAAGTGGAGTTTCCGTTGCTAATTATCCAATAGCCACATCTGAAGTATATAAAGATCGTAAAACTGGGGAAAAGGTAACTCAAACAGAATGGCACAACATTGTATTATGGAGAGGTTTAGCTGAAATTTCCGAAAAATATTTAAAAAAAGGCGATAAAGTCTATATCGAGGGTAAGCTTAGAACCCGTTCATGGCAGGACCAAGAAGGCAACAACAGGTATACTACTGAAGTTATCGCAGACAACCTTACTATGCTTGGTAAGAACTCAGATAACAGACAAGAGAATACAACATCAGAAAATACTGGTAATGAATCAAAAGCACCTGTCCAAAAAACAGAAGCTAAAGCTCTTACTCAAGAATTCACTGGTCCTGATGAAAGTTCCGATGATTTACCTTTTTAGCTAACAGCTGATTTATGTTGAACCAACAGTTATAATTTGGAAATTCCGTTTTTGGCTACTGTAAATATTTTTCAATCTTTCTCTATTCCATTAGGTATTGGCTTAGCAATCATGCTATTACTAATTATCCTTTCAGCGTTAATGTCTGGTTCTGAAGTAGCTTTTTTTTCCATTTCTGCATCTGAAAAAATCAATCTTGAAGAGGAAGAAACTGCTAATAATAACCGAATTCTGCTTTTGCTTTCAACTCCGAAAAAGCTTTTAGCCACTATCTTAATTGCCAATAACTTTATTAATGTAGCTATTGTAATGGTGTCAACATTTGTTGCTGATAATTTAATCAATAATAATGCATTAAGCGGCACCTCCCAATTTATTATACATGTAGTACTTATTACTTTTATCATCCTTCTATTTGGTGAAGTGATTCCAAAAGTATATGCGACAAAGTACAATGTAAAATTTGCTAAAGCAATGTCGCTGCCTATCTATTATATGTCAATAATTTTCAAACCCATTAGCCAACTTCTTATCTCTAGCACTTCGATTATAGATAAAAGGGTGACTAAAAAAACCAATGCTGTAAGTGTTGATGAATTAGAACATGCACTTGATCTAACAAAGGACAGTGTAGAAACAGAAGAAGAAAAAAAGATCTTAGAGGGCATTGTTCAATTTGGCAATACAGATGTCAAACAAATCATGACTCCAAGAACTGATGTGATTGCTATTGATTACTCAAATGACTTCACTACTCTTTTAAAGGAAATTAAAAATTCTAAATTTTCTAGACTTCCTGTTTATGAAGATTCAATAGATAATGTAAATGGTATATTATATATAAAAGACCTGATTCCTTATATAGAAAAGAAAAAAAGCTTTAAATGGAATCATTTAATTAGAGATCCGAAATTTGTTCCTGAAAACAAAAAGCTAGACGACTTATTAAAAGAATTTCAAGAAGAAAAAAAGCACATTGCAATTGTAGTTGACGAATATGGCGGAACATCTGGAATTGTATCTTTAGAAGATGTATTAGAAGAGATTGTTGGCGATATTACAGATGAGTTTGACGAAGAAGATCTAATCTATTCTAAACTAGATGATCTAAATTATGTTTTTGAAGGTAAGACTACACTTATTGACATGTACAGGACAATGAATATTGATGGTGATGAATTTGAAAAAATGAAAGGTGAAGCAGATACCATTGCTGGTTTTTGTATTGAACAAGCTGGGAAAATTCTATTGAAAAATGAAAAATTAAGTTTTGACAAATACACCTTTACTGTAGAAGCAGCAGACAAAAGAAGAATAAAACAAGTGAAAGTGACCATAAATGACCAAGCAAATGAAGCATAAAATATTCATTCTTTTTCTATTAATTTACTTTTTTCCTTCCTGTGTATCACCAGAAACAAAACCCATACCTAAGCCAAAAAGCTATTACAGAATAGATTACCCGGATAAAAATTATATTCCGCTATTGAAGAACGAAAATAATTCACCTTATTTATTTGAAAGACCTAGCTATAGTCAAGTAGCAAAAATTCCTGGATCTCCAGATGAAGATATGGTATTGGTCTTTCCAGAGCTTAAAGCTGACCTTATTATTAAATACATTAAAATTGACACTTCGTTTAACTCTCTAACAGAAAAAGTAAAAAGCGATGCCTATTACCATAGCTTCAAGGCCAATGCAATAGATGAAAAAGTATTCTCCAATCCTAACTCAAATATATATGGTATCACCTATGAAATAACTGGTAATTCTGCCTGTAACTATCTATTCTATTTATCTGACAGCATCAATCATATGATTACAGGTGAACTATTAATACAGAGCAAACCTAATTATGATTCTTTAAAACCCACCATAGATTTTATCAAATCAGATATAGTTCATCTGATTGAAACTTTTGAATGGAATAAATAAATTAAGTAAAAGCAGGTATCCCAGTAATATCCAACCCAGTAATTAACAAGTGAATATCATGCGTACCCTCATAGGTTAACACTGACTCTAAATTAGCCATGTGCCTCATTATAGAATACTCATTAGTGATTCCCATAGCCCCATGAACCTGGCGAGCTTCTCTAGCAATTTTTAATGCCATTTCTACATTGTTCCTCTTAGCCATTGATATTTGAGCAGTAGTAGCGCGACCCTCATTTCTAAGCTGACCTAATCTTAATGTCAAGAATTGAGCTTTAGTGATTTCTGTAATCATCTCTGCTAATTTCTTTTGAACTAGCTGATAACTTGCAATGGGTTTATCAAATTGTATTCTTTCTTTAGAATATCTTAAAGCAGAATCATAACAATCCATAGCTGCTCCAATTGCACCCCATGCTATACCATATCTTGCTGAATCAAGACACATTAAAGGGGCGCCCAATCCATCTTTTTCAGTAAAAATATTTTCTTTAGGGACCTTTACATCTGTAAAAATAAGCTCACCAGTAGCTGAAGCTCTTAGAGAATGTTTTCCATGCATTTCAGGAGTTTCAAATCCTTCCATTCCTCTTTCCACTATCAACCCCTTGATTCTCCCTTCCTCATTTTTAGCCCAAACAACTGCTATATGAGCAAAAGGAGCATTAGAGATCCACATCTTAGAACCATTTAATAGAACATGATCTCCCATATCTTTTATATTTGATAGCATTCCACCAGGATTAGAACCAAAATCAGGCTCTGTTAACCCGAAACAACCTATCATTTCTCCAGTTGCTAATTTTGGAAGAAATTTTTGCTTTTGCTCTTCTGAACCGAATTTCCAAATAGGGTACATTACTAAAGAACTTTGAACAGAAGAAGTTGATCTTAAACCAGAATCACATCTTTCTAGCTCTTGCATAATTAAACCATAAGAGATCTGATCTAGACCAGCACCCCCATACTCAACAGGAATATATGGTCCATAACCACCTATTTCTCCTAACCCTTGTATAATTTGATTAGGAAATTCTGCTTTTTCATAATATTCTTCAATAATAGGAGAAACTTCTTTCATCACCCATGCACGAGCTGCATCTCTGATCAACTTATGTTCATCAGTTAGTAAATCATCCATTAAATAATAGTCATGTGCCTGAAATCGATCTGTAGTCATTGTATTATCTTGTTAATTTGGATTGCAAATGTACTTATTTATTAAGAATTCAATAAAATTTATATGTCAAAATAACAGCTATATTTGCAACGAATTTAAAAACAAGCTTTACAAGATGAAAAACACAAAATTAATTACTCTTTTTGCCGTATTATTTATTGGAACCATCATGATTTCATGTGGCAAATATGAAGAAGGTCCTGGGATTTCACTTCTTCCGAAAAAAACAAGATTACAACAAAAATGGAAACCTGTTCAAACAGTCGATGCTCAAACTGGCATAGTTAATAATTTAGATGATGATGGTAGCTATGTAGAAATACTAAAGGGTGGTTCTATGAATTACTATAATCACGCTTTATTGTCTCCATGGGGAATAGATGCTGTAAGCGGAACTTGGGAGTTATCTGAAGACAAAACTCAATTAATTACAAACTATACCTTTTTAACTATAGATTATCCAGACACCTTAACAATCATTAAATTAAAGATCAATGATCTAGGGCTAATGGATTCCAACGGGGATAAAACGTATTATGAATATAAATAATTAAACATTATATTGTACTTTTATAAGTCCCGCATGTCGGGACTTTTTTTTTCATTATGATTCCGAGAGAAACCATAGATAAAATATTTGGAACAGCCGATATCGTTGAAGTTATTGGCGAATTCATTCATTTAAAAAGAGCTGGGTCTAATTATAAAGGACTTAGTCCATTTGCCAATGAAAAAACCCCGTCATTTATGGTGTCTCCAGCCAAAGGAATCTTTAAAGATTTTAGCTCTGGAAAAGGCGGAAATGTAGTTACTTTTTTAATGGAACATGAGCATTTCAATTATCCTGAAGCATTAAAATGGCTGGCTGCTAAATACAATATTGAAATTGAAGAAGAAGAGCAAACCGAAGAGCAATTAGAGCTAGCTAATGAAAGAGAAAAATTATTTATAATTCATCAGTTCGCAAAAAACTACTTCAAAAAGCAACTAATGGACTCCGATGAAGGCAAATCTGTTGGCTTAAGCTATTTCAAGCATCGTGGATATCAGGAGAACATCATTGAAAAGTTCGAATTGGGATATTCTCCAGAAAAATCTACTTCTTTTACTGAAGCTGCAGAAAAAAATGGATATAAAACCGACATCTTAATTAAATCTGGTTTAGTTAAATCCAATGAAAAAGGATCATATGACTTTTTCAGAGGGAGGGCTATGTTCCCTTTTCATAACCTTACTGGAAGAATCATTGGTTTTGGAGGTAGAACCTTAAAAGAGAATACTAAATCAGCCAAATATTTTAATTCTCCTGAGTCGGATATCTATAAGAAAAGCTATACTCTTTACGGACTGTACTTTGCGAAAAATTCCATTATAAAAGAAGAGAATTGTTACTTAGTAGAAGGTTATACAGATGTAATTTCATTACACCAGTCAGGTATTGAAAATGTAGTTTCTTCAAGTGGAACAGCTCTTACTGAAGGACAAATTAGACTTATTAAACGTTTCTCAAAAAATGTAACGATCCTATACGATGGTGATGCTGCTGGAATTAAAGCATCATTTAGAGGGATTGACCTAATACTTAAGGAAGGACTTAATGTTCATGTAGTTTTATTTCCTGATGGTGAAGATCCAGACAGCTACTCTAATAAAGTAAGTAATTCAGAATTGCTTAAATATTTAGAGGATAATAAAAAGGATTTCATACAATTCAAAGCTGAGGTATTACTTTCAGAAACAAAGAATGATCCAATAAAAAGGGCTGATACTATTAGATCAATAGTCCATTCTATCGCTGTTATTCCAGATCAGATCATTAGAAACATTTACATTCAGGAAACAAGTCAGCGTTTTGACATCAATGAAAAAGCATTGATCAATGAACTCAATAAAATACTACGGAATCAATTTAAAAAAGAGCATACTGGCTATTTGCCTGAACAAAAACAGGAGCTAATTACTATAAGTGATCAGGTAGGAAAAAAAGATTTTAATGAGCTTGAACACCAAGAAAAAGACATAATTCGACTTATGCTCATGTATGGATCTTTAGGAATTCCATTAGAAATTGAAAATGAAGAAGGTGAAATCATTGAAGAAAAATATCCTCTTGCTCAATTTGTTATTGAAGAAATGGTAACTGACAACCTTTCCTATAAAAATGAAAGCTATCAAAAAATATTCAATGAGTTTTTAGATGGTCTAGAAAATGGACTAGTAATCAACGATCAACAATTTCTTCAAAATGAAGATCAAAGCCTTAATTCTTTAGTAGTTGACTTAACAACTAGCAGGAATGTCCTGAGTGAAAATTGGGCAACCAAACATAATATCTTTACAAAAACAGAGCCTAAAAGATTAAAAAGAGCAGTTATGGAGTCCGTTTCTATTTTTAAGCTTAGGGTAACAGAAAACTTAATTTACGAGAAACAGCAACTGCTTAAATCAGAGGTAAAAGAAGATGAAACATTAAATATTCTTAAAGATATTAAACAACTTACTGATGTCCGTAATATCTTTGCAAAAGATCTTGGAATAATTATTACAAAATGATCAACCTATTTACATATAAAAATTACGACTTCACATTATTGAATTTAATATTGATTGTAAGTGTTATTTGCTTATGGTATTTTACTAGAAGATGGATCAGCAAAAACCTTGAAAATTTTAATAGTACTAGAGACTGGCATTTATTAGGAAAAGAAAAAAAACTAAAGTCTTTTATCAAGCAGCTTCATTTTATTTTATTCTGTATCATTGGATTTAAGGTCCTAACCTTTAATAATCCAGATTTTTCTTTCTCTAATATTTTAGATATTGAATTATTTGGATTTGATGGCAATGAAGGCAGGTTTAGCTTCACTATAGGAAGTATCATTTTTTTACTTACAGTTTTCATTGTCACAAAGCTTATTGTAAGCGCTCTTAAGATTGTCATACACAAATCTTCTAGATCAAAAAACTGGATAGATGAAGGAAGAAGGTACACTTTTACACAGCTAACAAAGTATTTTGTTTTCACCATTGCTATTATCATTGCTATCCAAGGACTTGGGTTTAACATCACCTTTTTAATTGCCGGTTCTGCCGCTTTATTTGTAGGAGTTGGACTAGGTCTTCAATCCGTATTAGGTGATGTTTTTTCTGGTATTATTCTTCTTTTTGATGGAAGTGTAAAAGTGGGGGATATTGTTGAGTTACCTATTGAAGGTATTTGCAAGGTTCAGAATATTTATATCAGAACCTCACAAGTAAAAACCTTAGACGGAAAATTCATAATTGTACCTAATTCCAAGCTTACCACTGAAAATGTAATTAACCTTACTATTAGTGACAAAGCCACTCGTTTCCATATTAAAGTAGGCGTAGCATATGGAAGTAATACTCAATTAGTTAAAGAGTTATTATATACAAGTGTTATAAAGCACCCTTTAGTGGAAAAAAAAAGGAATATTGTTGTAATGTTCGATGATTTTGGTGACTATGCCTTACAATTCAAAGTCTATTTTTGGGTGAAAAGAAACTGGGAGATCCTTAATATTAAAAGTGATATTAGATTTAATATTGATCAGCATTTTAGAGAAAGTGGTATTAAAATTCCATTCCCTCAAAGAGACCTTCATTTAATTTCAGATAAAAGAAATAATAATGATTCCACAGATCCACTAAAACAAGGTGAAGAATAATTTATTTCTTTACAACCCTAACTGTATTACTTTTTCCATTTTCAAAAAGCACTTTCAATAAATAGAACCCTTTAGGGAAATCGGACAAGCTAATTGTGCTAGCAGCTTGTGTAACCATTAATTTCTGACCTGCTATTGAATAAAGCTCTAAAGATTCTATCTTAAAATCTGCATTTATATTTACTATGTCTTTAGTGGGATTTGGATATACAGCTACATTTATTTCATTTTGAATAGTGTTTTCATTAACCGCAAGCAGCTGGCTTGTACATGCCCTTACAGAATCGCATGCATAAAAGTTAATGATATCATCTGTATAAGATTTTAATAATGGAACACTAGAAGGTGGTGTGTTATCTACATAATTTCTAGCTGTTATATGAGCTACCGTGAACTCTTGTACAGAAAGTGGTTCCATTGTAAATGGCCCCATAGACATCACTAATCTTCTATCACCTGTCGGATTAGCCAACCCTGTTCCTGTAACATCATATTCAGACCAATCAAACCCAGGATCAACACCATTAGTGCCAAAAAAATAATTATTATCGGAAGAATCAGGGAACATATAATTTGCCTGAATGGTAGTAGCCCCAGTAGAACTAGCATGCCCAAAACCACCATAAACCAAATGGGAGCCATCTCTCCAAATACTGTTCATATAATTATGATAATCAATAGCAGATGAAGGATCTCCAAAAATTAAAGCATTCAATGTCCTGTCAAAACTCATGAATCCCGACATGCCAATTCTTTCATTATCTATGATTCCATCTCCATAACCACAACCGTTAATCGATTCATTGGGTCCAATTCCTATTGGGTTATCCATATTGTCACTATCTTGCTTAGGCCCTCTTAACACAACAACACCTTGTGCAGGAGGTCTATTGGCAAAACAAGGAATACCTACTGAGCCTTGATTATCAACAGAATCAGCATTGTTGGTATAAGCTAGGCTCCTTTCAACATCACATCCAGTATAATCATCCTCTGTACACCCAATATCCATATCCAACCATATGCCAATATTCATGTCGGTATAGGTTTCATTGGAAAAATTCACCAGTGTATATTCAGAAAAAATAGTGTTGGCTAAAGCAGAATCCGTACTGTTATAAGCATAATGCAAAGCCCTTATTTCCATTCTCAAAGAATCACCGCCTGAACTTAAATGATTAAAATCGTCATTAAAAACAGTAAATACAGCCATGTCTCCTTTAATACAAGGATGATCACCATTATTAGGGTCATAAATTCCATTTTGGTCGACATCAAAAAAAGGAGCAATATATTGGTTCTGACCACTCCAAGGCGCTCCATTTCCAGGCCAGTTAGTAATAACACTAGGAATAATATAATTAGGATTTTGGATGCAACCTGGGGTTTGCCCACAGTCGTACCAATCAACAAATTCATCGATCTCCACTTTTGTGACTTTCCATACATAATTCCAATCAAAGTGTGAAGTGGCATAAACAGAAGCATTGCTTACAGGTCCTGGATAAAAATCGCCCCATTGTCCACCAATACTATAAGTTTCACCAGCAAGATGCAACTGACCATTTCCATCTAATCCACCTATCCATAGATTGCCTGCATATATTGTGTGTTGATTATTAGGAGAAACCTGATAAGAAGGACTGCTAGTATAAGGATCGGAAAATAACAACCCTGCAGATTGAAAACGAGCTTTAATATTATTAGCATCTAAATAATCATAAACATATGACTGAGCAGACATTATTAAATTGATTAAAACAAAATAAATTGTAAAAGTTTTTTTCATATCGATAATTATTTGATCATCTATCTAATTTAAATACTAGCTCCTTCATTGTTGAAATTAAATGATTAACGGCTAATTTTTATTATTAAAAGGGCATCTTACTATTTCTTGATTACCTTTATTTTCTCGACTCTTTTTCCATAACTCACTTTAAAAACGTAAATCCCTTTTGCATAATCTTTCAAAGAAATAATCCTTGAATTAGTAATCTGTAAAGATCTGCCTGAGAGATCAAAAACTTCCACAGATATTGGTCCACCATATCCTTCAATATCTAAATTCACTTGTTCATTTGTTGGATTTGGATAAACTGATAAAGTAGAAACAGGTCCAGCATGTTGTATCCCTAAATTTACAGTTGACACTTCATACATCGGATTACCTCCATTTTGTAAGCTAGGTATATTGCAAGTATAGTTTCTTCTATCTATTTTCACTCTTAATCTAACTCTTACATCGGAAGCTAACCATTGCTGCCCGCTATCCAGCATAGGCATCCCAACCCATGAACATGATCTCCAGATCTTGTATAATTGAGCTGTACTTGTCCAGTTATTTATGAAATGCTGTCCAGCATCATAAGCTGGCATATTCCCCTGATTAATTTGAGGAGGATCACATGCTGCATCACTAAAAATATATACATAGTGTTTCCCTCCAAAAACAACATCATTATAAGGCCCCGAATCATAAAGCGTTGAAGTTGGATTAAAAAGCATGTCATTTCCTCCATTGTTCCCTAACCAACTATCTTCTCCAAAAGCCATGTTCAATCGAGTGCCTGTATTGATATCAATCGCATAACCAGGGAACCAACCCATGCCATAACCAGCAATATAATTTGCATCAGCTGGATTGTTAGATGAAGATCCAGGATTTGAAGTCGGAACACCCTGCTTATTTACTGAAGGCATAAGCTTAACGTCCTGCTTATCTGTATTTCCATTCAAAGATAATGCTGGATTATCCTGTGTTTCTAATACAGGGCAACGCGTCCATTTATTGGTATCTGCTGTAAAAACAATATCTACATCCATTAAAAATTTAAGGTCGGACATTCCAAGAGTTGCAGCTAAAGAAGAGGTAACTGGCTCATGATCACAATCTCCATTGGAGACCAATCGATAAGGAGCCCAAGGTTCATCAATTACAATTTCATAGTTCTGGTAATCATCAACACCTATATAGTCATTATAAATACATGGATCATCACAAGTGTTGGGATAAGTAACTTGATCACATTGCCAAAAATTCAAACCCGATCTTTTCCAATTGGTTGGCATCAAGTAATCTGTATCCTCTACTCCAGATAACCAGGGTGTAGCATTATTGTCATAAATCACTTCTGAAAGGATAGGATCTAAATAAAAACTATTTGGTCCTGAACTTTGAGGAGACCAATGACCAATGGTTACTGCCAAACCCCATTGTGGTATCACCTGCCTGTTTAAAATACCTATTATTGAATCCGAATAAACTGTATCACCTACTCCAACAAGGTACATTTTCCATGTAGCTACTGAGTCTATACCAGACAACTTAATTTGAAAAACCCCTGGAATTACACTATTAGGATCGTCTACCTCAACCAAAATCGGAGCTCTATTACCCTCGTATTCTGGTTGTTCAATATAGTTAAGTCCTGTTGTAAAAAGTGTGCCCCTGCTTTGACCTGTGATCTCCAATTCATTTCCTGCATTTCCTTTTCCCTCAATTCTTACCACATTTAAAGCCTGGTTTTGAGAAAACAGATGAGCAGTTACAAATAACAATAAAGTGCTTATAGATAGTTTCATGTTCATGTTGAATTTATACTTAAAAATAGGGAATCTGTTGTTTAAACTCCCATTATAATTATTAAACGGAAGCTATGAGTTAGAATTTGGTACAATATTAATGATTAATAGTCCGAATCTCTTTGATATCTCTAACCCTTAACTGTAAAGACCTTCTTCCTTTAAATTCATTTTTATCTAGTACAAAAGCTAGATTTACAAGTTTTTGAGAATTGAATAGCTCAATATATTCTCCCATATTAAAAGCAATTCCATCTAAAGTAACATTTCCACCCTTTTGTTTCACATTTAATTTCAAATGCTTTTCACCAACTATTCTAGTATCTCCAGCATCCTCTAAATTTTCCATTACAAAAACCGGTCGCATATTACCAGGACCAAATGGAGCCAATTGTTCAATTAACCTGTATAGCTTTGGATATGGCTCACTTTTTTTATCTCTTAGTAGGTCATTTGGAGAAAGAATACTTTCTATTTTTATTTTTTGAACCAGCTGTTCTTTTTCTATCCTTTTACTAACCTCCTCTTCAAATCTATTTTTTAATTCCTCTAACCTGTTAGCTTTTAAGGTCACCCCCGCTGCATATTGATGGCCACCAAAATTCACAAAAAGATCTTGAATCGCTACCAATACTGCATGAACATCAAAGCCACTTACAGACCGAACTGACCCAACAATAGTATCTCCATCCTGACATAAAACCATAGTAGGTCGGTAATAGGTTTCCATTAATCTAGATGCTACTATTCCCACTACTCCTTTGTTCCAGTTTTCCTGACAAACCACAGTTGTAAGCTTTTCTTTTTCATTTTCTAACAAGCTCAAAGCTTCTTCTGTGATCTGTTGATCCAATGACCTTCTTTCAGTATTGATGTTTTCAATGTGCAGTGCTTTTTCTTTCGCAAGAGCCACATCGGTTTGAGACAACAATTCAACTGCTAAGGATGCATGCGCCAGCCTACCTGCAGCATTAATTCTAGGTGCTACAGCAAATACTAAATCTGAAGTTTCAATAATACCTGTTCTTTTCCCCTGATCAAGCAAATGCTGAATACCAGGTCTAGGAGCTGAATTGATCAGCTCCAATCCTAATTTAGTAATGAGCCGATTTTCTCCCAAAAGAGGAACAATGTCTGCTGCTGAAGCTATGGCTACCAAATCTAAATATTGATAAGCCAATTCAGGTTCATGACCGGTTTGCAAACAAATGGCTTGCAATAGCTTGAATCCTACTCCGCAACCGCAAAGATCCTTGAAAGGATAATTACAATTCTCCTGTTTAGGGTTGAGTAATGCTACACATACAGGTAATTCTTTATCCGGAAGATGATGATCACAAATAATAAGGTCAATATTATAAGTAGCCATTTTTTTGGACTGTTCAATAGCTTTCACTCCACAATCCAAAGAGATTATTAGTCCTACATTATTTTTTTTCGCGTTTTCTACACCCTCCATGGAAATACCATATCCTTCTTTATATCTATCTGGTTGATAATAAGAAACTTTTGCTCCTAGCTCTTTCAAAAACAAGTACATCAAAGTAACAGAGCAAGTGCCATCCACATCATAATCTCCATAAACAAGAATGTGCTCATTCTTTTCAATTGCCCATACCGTCCTTTCCACCGCTTTTTTCATATCCATCATTTCAAAAGGATCGATAAAATCTTCATTAGAAGGTCTAAAAAATCTTTTCGCCTCTTCAAAGCTACTAACCCCTCTTTGAACCAACAATTTTGCAATTACCATAGGTATTTTCAATTGCTGATGCAGTGATGTTGTCAACTGATCATCCTCCTTGTTATTTAGGATCCATTTTTTCATATTACTTATGATGCTTTTGCAAAGTTATGGTTAAGCATTACTCATTCATCTAAATTTCTTATTATTTTTATACTGATGAATAAAATTTTACTGCTAATATATTTTTTTAGTACGTATGGTTTTTATGCTCAGAGTGAAGCTTCTTCTTTTTATTTTAAATCTCCCCTACCCTCAGGAACTGATTCAACTTTAGAGTTCAATGAAAATCATCTTGGGTCATTCTACAAAGCAGATGACTCCCTTGTAAGGATTATAATAGACAGAGATAGTATTTTTTCTGAATTTGTAATTATGCTTACGATTAGCCCAAAAGAGCTTAAAAAAAATAAAAAGCTAAAGCTATCAGATTCTTTGTTATATGGCGTTAAGGAAAATCAAGGCATCCCTTATATGATGTTAGATGACACCGTCTATGCAGTGATGCTTCAATACGAACTCTTCTTTAAGGCAGACAAAGAACATGTCCTTAAATTTAAGGACGATCAATATTTTTTGAATACCAAAAATAAAAATGGATACTACTCCACATCACTACTAGGCCTTAAAAAAGATACACTTTCTTTATATGAAATAGACCATTATGAATCTATGGATGAGATTAACAAAATAAAGGACCTTACTCAGCAAAGCAATGAAGGACATAAGATCTATTTAGCCAATCCAACCGATGAAGAGCTTAAAGAATTAATTATCAATAAAGGGTTTAATGACCAAACCAAATTTCATAAATGAGCACACCTAAAGAAGATATCATTAATTCTTTAAAAGAAGCTATCATGCTTCATCAAGAAACCTTGCTTAATGATCTTTTATTGATCGCTGGCATCGAAGAGATCGATGAAAAAGCGTATCAAAAAATGTTGCAAAAGATCAAAGAAGAAGATCCCAAGCTCATTAAATTATTAAAGTCTCTTGAAGCGCAGGAAATCATAGAACACGTACTAACTAATAAGCTGGAATCATGAAGTTTGAACGACTTTCTAATAATGAGCTACAAAAACTTGAAAAAGAATTTATTCAATTTTTAGTGGTCAACGGAATTGTTGCAACAGATTGGGAGAAGATCAAAATAGATAACCCTAAAAAAGCAGAAAAACTAATAGACCTATTCAGTGACATGGTCTGGGAAAAGTCATTAGAAAAAATCAAGTTTTTAGAGCACAGAACTCCTACCTCCATTAAAGTATTCAATTGTAAAAAAGAAAAGATTGAATTAATTGGTGTTGATGCAGATCACAAAGCATTCAGCTCTAAAGACATTGTTTTTGATCCCCAAAAAAAATACAGTCTTTTTCAACATCAAAAAAAATACAGTCCAGACAGAGAGACTGAATTATATAAAATGATTAAGTCGGGATGCTATGTCGCAGACAAAAAGCATTTTGAAATCTTAAAGAAACTAAACGACACTTAAACCATGGCCAACTTTATTCCTTTCAAAGCATTAAGACCTAAAGCTGAGCTAAGTCATCAAGTATCAGACCCCCCCTATGATGTACTCAAGCTAGAAGAAGCTCAACAAATGATCGAACAAAACTCCTTTACGATTCTCAAAGCTACACGCCCAGATGCCATGATTGCCTCCGATCCTCTAAGAGAAGGACAATCCGAATACGATGTGGCTTATGAAATGTTTAATCAACTAAAAAAGGAAGGATTACTTGAACAAGAAAAACAAGATTGCTACCATATTTACGCCCAGCAAATGGGCGAACATACTCAATACGGCATGGTGGGTTTATGCTCGGTAGATGATTACTGGAATAATGTGATTAAAAAACACGAACACACACAACCCAAAAAAGAAAATGACAGGATGAAGCATGTTGAGAATCTAAAAGCTCATCTAGGTCCTGTACTAATGACCTACCGATCCAATCGATTGGTGAATAACATTGTAAGTGAAGCCATTGAAAATGCTCCCGAAATTGAATTTACAGCTTCCGATCAAGTAGCACACAAAATCTGGACCATAAGAGACCCTAAATTAGTAAAACAACTACAAGACGGATTTAAATCTGTTGAGAGTATTTACATTGCAGATGGACATCACCGAACTGCTGCAGCTGCCAAGGTCGGTAAAGACGCCCCCAACACTCAAAAAGGCTATTTTCTTGCTGTTCTTTTTCCAGACGATCAAATGCAGATCCTTCCCTATAACAGGGTAGTTAAAAACACTTCTAAATCTACTCAAGAGCTCATCAATGAGCTAGAAGAAAAATTTTACATTTCAGAAACTCAGCGCTCTGCTCCTGAACGACCCAAATGCTTCCATGCCTACATTGATGAAAAATGGTATCTACTAGAATTAAAAAGTGAAGCCTATCCGAAAGGATCAATTGACAGGTTGGATGTTTCTATTCTTCAGCAATTTATTTTGGAGCCCGTTTTTGGAATTTCAGACCCCAGAACAGACTTTAACCTACTTTATGTAGGAGGTATAAAAAGTTTAGCTGAGCTAGAGGAAGAAGCAAAAAAGAGCCAGGGTATTGCTTTTTCCATGTATCCAACTCAGCTACATGAGATCTTTGAAATTGCAGACTCTGGAAATGTAATGCCTCCAAAGTCTACATGGTTCGAGCCCAAGCTAAGGTCTGGGCTTTTTATAAGTCAATATTAAAATCTATACATTAAACTAATGGCCGCTTTATTGCTACCCAGGCCAAAATCGAGCCCTGTAAAGGCAACGTGGCTGGGCGAATAGCTAAACCGTCCTACAATGCTAGGAATGGTCTCCATGCCCATTGAAAAATGCTCGTTAAAATCGTATTGTAAACCAAGTACTAAACCTGCTCCGGTATAAAAAGTTCCCCAAATGTTATCGGTTTGATTAGCACTTACAGCCCCTATTAACTCCCAGCCTTTTACCAAGCTAATCTTTTTGGTTACAGGGATTCGCTTTTCCCTTCCATAAGCAGCTGCTAAAAACATAGAATTTATTGAGTTGCTGGAATCCAATAAAGTAACATCAAAAGACATCAATCTAATTCTTGAATACTTGTTCTGTTTCTTTTGCTTTTTATACATGAAATCGAAATTCTGCAGACTACTCATACGCAAACCGATCTCTCTTTTGGGGTCGTCCTGCTCATTGGTTTGAGCAATTGTAGGGGTAACAAAAAGGGTAGTCAAAAATAAAGGGATAATAACTTGTATTTTCATAATTAATAAGGGTTAAAATTTATAACCCTTAAAAAGCAAGGTTTGTGCCAAAATAAATTTTTATTTATTCCTGTTTTCCTACAATTGCTTAACTCATTACTTAAGAGCAAGTCAGCTAAGAAATAATTTATTCCCTGCAATCTATTTCCTCAAATGTTGGGTGTTGAAATTCACCAGTTGAGATGTTTAACATATCTCCAAAAACACATTGATCACAGTCTTTAAATCCTTTATTAGGATTTGGATACTCTATTACACAAACCTCTCCTTTACAGCTGACCGTTTCATCATGAATTGTTAATGCTTCTATTTTATATTTATAAATTCCCGGTTTAATTTTTCCACGAAAACTTCCATCCCATTGAGTAGTAGGATTAGTTGAATAAAATACTTGTTTACATCCCTTCCTAATTTCGAAAACAAAATTTTGAGGATTTATTCCTTCACAATAAACTTGAAATAAGTCATTAATCCCATCATTATTTGGACTAAAAGCATTGGGAGCAAAAAATGAAACACCTTGTTCATTGTAGTCTTCTGTTTCAACAACCAGCTCTCCTTTACAGCATTTGTTTTTATATTTTATTTTTCCGCAAGCTGATGATATTAAACTAATCGATAGAAAAGCAAGTAGGGTTTTGAGCAGCCAATTTATTTTCATAATTAGGTGTTTAATTAAGTAAACGTAATGATCTATATAATAATTGTTCTGGTGCAATTGCACATAACAACTATTTACTTAAAATAATTTAGTTAGAATTTGGTGAAATCAGGAATTAACAACCCACTATTTTTAAGCCCTTTAATGATAATTACATTTTTTTAAGTAGGTCAATTATAAGATCATGCAGGTCATCGAATTCTGTTAATGGTAATGTTTCTGCCCTATCATACACATCATGGTATGCTTGAATACCCCCAACAGTATAAATAAAAAAAGCAGGAACTCCCTTTTGAGAAAACCAAAAATGATCACTATTGGCTGCTCTTCCCCTAATTTTTACCTTAGGAAGGTACCCCTTTTTTTTATTGATCTTAGTTAATTTTTTAAATTGCTTCTTATGAAGAGCTCCATTAACTACAGTAATACCTTCATCCCCGGTTCCCATAATATCCATATTAAGTAAAAACTTTATTTTATTTAGAGGAAATAATGGATTTTCAGTATAATACTTAGAGCCTAATATCCCAACTTCTTCAGCACCAAATGCCATGAAAACAACACTGTATTTAGGTTGGTTTATAGAGAAGTAATTGGCCAAACATAGCAACATAGAAGTGCCGCTTGCGTTATCATTAGCCCCAGGAAAAATAGCATCTCCCATCTTCCCAAGATGATCATAATGTGCAGACAAAACAATGAACTTATTTTTCCTTTTTCCTTCAATATAACCTATCACATTATGTGTAGTCATATTTTCCAGATATTTATTAGTAATATCCAGCGTTATTGAAGTTGCATCATTCAATGTTGTATCTTTTATTTCAACAACAGGATACTCTAAAGCTTCATTGCCTACCGACCAAATGAATTTATCTTTTTTTACCCATATAACTGGACATAGTTGTGCCAATGAATATTTTAATTCATTGAATATTTTTAAAGTATCAATGTTTTTAGTGCCGCTACTATTTAAGACAACAGCTTTTTCATTGAGTGGGTTTTTTTTAGCCTCAGACAATTCACTTAAAAACATCATCAGGTTATTGACATCGACATAATAAAGCTTAAATATCCCTTTAGCAGAGCCAGAATTTGGTTCAATTAAAAAATCTAATCCTTGCCTTAAGTTTCTATTATCCAATGAAACATAAGTTGAATTTGGGAAAGAATTTACATTAATACTAAAAGGTTGGAGGTAATTGCCTTCTTGAAAAGAACCCATGTTTAGTTCAGTGAACTTTTGATTGATGTATCTAGCTGCTTTAAGATGTCCCTGATCTACATAGCCTCTGCCAGCCATTTCCTCTGAACAAAGATCTTGAATGATTTCAATTGCAATGTCTCTCTGACCAACAACTTTATTAAAAAAGAAACTAATTAGAATGATGAATTGTAAGTGCTTTATACGCATTATTGATAATTGGATAGTCTACCAAATTAATTAATTCTACCTTAGAACTATAAATAAGTTTAATTATTTATTGATTCTATATGTAATCATATATTTATTCTATGACAAAATATAATAAATTTGTCTACCTATAATTTACCATCAAACTTTTTTAAGTTTATAAATAAAAAAGCATTTTATGTTTCTAGAACAAAAAGGAAATAAAAAATCTAGAAAAGGTTGGATTGAAATAATTTGCGGATCAATGTTTTCTGGAAAGACCGAAGAATTGATTAGGCGAATTAAAAGAGCAGAGTTTGCTAACCAAAAAATTGAGATCTATAAGCCTGAATTGGATCGAAGGTATGACAAAAAGGATGTAGTAAGCCATAATAAAACTACTATTCCTTCTATACCTGTGCCTAATGCTAAAGCTATCCTTGAACTAGCTAAAGAAGTTGAGGTAGTAGGAATTGATGAAGCACAATTTTTTGATGAGGATCTTCCGTCTGTTTGCGCAACCCTATCTAATAATGGGGCGCGTGTAATTATTGCTGGATTAGACATGGATTATTTAGGAAATCCATTTGGACCTATTCCTGCCCTTATGTCAACAGCTGAATTTGTCACTAAAGTTCATGCCATCTGTTTAGGGTGTGGTGACCTTGCTCAATTCTCTCACAGAAAAACAAAAGATGAAAGTCTAGTTTTACTTGGAGAGATTGAAGAATATGAGCCCCTTTGCAGAAAATGTTTTTATGAAGCAATGAAAAATAATGAGGGTTAATTACTCACTTAAACAAATTAATGATATTGTAAATGGAAAGCTATTAGGTGATCCCTCTGCATTAATTGAAAGTATTGTAACTGACACTCGAAATTATATTAGTACAGACCATCCTATATTTATTGCACTCCAGGGTAAAAAAAGCAATGGACATCAATATCTAGAAGATGCTTACAATAAAGGCATTGTCAACTTCATTGTTTCTGAAACTCCATCTCATCAATTTAAAAAAGCCAATTATTTAATTGTAGATAACACTTTAGAAACACTTCAGAAATGGGCTACTTTTCACAGATCAAAATTTAACATCCCTGTCATTGGAATTACAGGAAGTAATGGAAAAACAATTATTAAGGAATGGATCTACCATTTTTTAAGAGAAAACTATAATATTATAAGGTCCCCTAAAAGCTATAATTCTCAATTAGGAGTACCTCTATCACTTCTTATGATCAACAAGGATCATGATCTAGCGATTATAGAAGCAGGTATTTCTGAACCCGGAGAAATGCAACAGCTAAAAAACATGATCAATCCTACACATACCCTTATAACAAATCTAGGAACAGCTCATGCAGATCATTTTTCATCACTAGAAAAGCTTCATGAAGAAAAACTTACTTTTATTAAAAACACTAAAGCATTTGGTCCAGCCCCTTATTTTCAAAAAATAGCTGCTTTAAATCAAGAAGACTCTTCAATTAAAGTAACAAAACTTGATAGAAAAGAAGACAAGCAAATACTTTGCTTTACTTGGAAAAACAAAAAACACAATGCGGAATTTCCATTAAAGGACCCTGCTTCAGCTCATAATCTAAGTGTATGTTTTAATTTTCTTTTAAACTGGGGAATGAAAATTGAAAATCTTTTGTCCTTAGCCAAAGACCTCCCCTCAATTGCATTAAGGCTAGAAAAAAGGAAAGGAATAGAGAATAGTATTATTATTGACGACTCCTATAATTCTGATCTATTATCTATAAAAATGGCATTAGATCATCTTTCCAATGAAAGTAAAAACTGTAAAAAAATCGTAATACTTTCAGATGTATTACAAGACAAAGCTGCTTCAGTAAAAATATATTCTGAAGTTGCTCAATGGATTAAAGATCATAAAGTAGATCACTTTATTGGGATTGGCACACAGTTAAATAATCAAAAACACCTTTTTCCTTCTGGTTCTTTCTTTAAAAGCACATCCATTTTTTTAAATAAACTCCATTTATTTTCATTCAAAGATGCTGCAATACTTATCAAGGGGTCACGAGAATTCTCTTTCCAAAAAATAGCTCGTTCTTTAGAAAAGAAATCTCATGAAACTGTACTCACAATCAATGTAAAAAATCTTTATAACAACTATTTATATTATAGAAAAATTACTCCAAAAAAGGCAAAGATCTTGTGCATGATAAAAGCTGCTGGATATGGAGCTGGAATCATAGAAATAGCTAAAAAATTAGCTACAGCCGATCCAGATTATTTTGGTGTTGCTTATACAGATGAAGGGGTTGAATTAAGAGAAAACAATATTCAAATACCTATTCTAGTGATGAATCCAGAATCTAATTCTTTTGATGACATTATTCAGCATCGCCTAACTCCATCTATCTATAGTATAGAGCAGTTAGATCAATTTATAAGAAAACTAATTGATCATGAAGAAAAACAATATCCAATCCATTTAAAATTTGATACTGGAATGCATAGACTTGGATTTAGCTATTCAGATATTCCTTCAGTTTATGATCTTATTTCTAATCAACCAGAAATTAGAGTTGAAGGAGTTTTTAGCCACTTAGCAAGTAGTGATGAAAAAACTGATGATAATTTTACAAATGAACAGCTTAATCAATTTGAAAAAATAACTACAAAAATAGAACAACTTTTAGGTTTTCCAGTGTGTAAACATGTTCTTAACACTGCCGGCATTGAGAGGTTTAGAAATAAATCTTTTGATATGGTTAGAGTCGGTTTAGGCCTCTATGGAGTCTCTTCATTTAATAAAAAAAGTATTTCTTCTGTTACTAAATTAACTAGTAGTATCTCACAAATTAAATGGGTCAACAAAGGAGAATCTATTGGATATGGAAGAAGTCAGAAAGTTAAAAAAGACACTAAAATTGGAATTATTCCTATAGGTTATGCTGATGGTTATTCAAGAATATTAAGCAACGGTAAAGGAAAAATGTTTATAAATGGCAATCTTGTTCCTACAATTGGAAATATATGTATGGACATGACCATGATTAACCTTACGGGTATTGAAGCTAAAAAAGGAGATCAAGTAGAAATATTTGGTAATGATCATACTATTGAAGAACTAGCCATTGAAATGAACACTATTCCTTATGAAATACTATCTTCTATTTCAGAAAGAGTTGTCAGAATTTACATAGAAGATTAATACTTTTATTTTGAATAAGAAAAAGACAGTTTCTACGTTATTATTATTCATCCACCAGAAAACCTATAAAATAGGTCATTCATAATGCAGAAAAAATTCATATCCAATCTTGCACTGGTCCTGCTATTGAATCTACTGATCAAACCCTTCTATATTCTAGGAATAGATGCTGAGATTCTTAAGGAAACTGAATTAGCTAATCCTGGAAGTTATGGTGCCTATTTCAGCTTATTAGGTCTTACTTTTGTATGTAATATCTTTCTGGACCTTGGGATTATTAATTTCAATACTCGAAATATTGCCAAGCACTCCCAGCTCCTAAGCAAACATTTTTCAGGAATATTTACCCTACGATTAATACTTGGGTTAGGGTATCTTGTTCTACTTTTTCTGATAGGGCTATTGCTTAATTATAATGGAGACCAGCTCAAAATACTTGGTTTACTTGGTATTAATCAAATCTTTGTTGCTTTTATTCTATACTTCCGATCTAATCTTGCTGGACTTCTTAGGTTTAGAGAGGATAGCATTTTATCCATTATGGATAGACTTCTGCTAATTGGAATTTGCAGTGTTCTGCTTTGGGGCGGTATAACCGAGCAACATTTTAAAATCGAATGGTTTATTTACGCTCAGACCATTGCTTATGGAACTACCGCATTAATAGGTTTAGCACTAGTATTAAGACAGACAGGTAGAATTAAATTAAAATGGGAAAGCGCTTTTGCATTATTGATCTTAAAAAAAAGTATGCCTTTTGCTTTACTTATTTTACTAATGTCTGTTTATTATTATTCAGATGCTGTTATGCTTGAAAGAATTCATCCAAATGGGGAGCTTGAAGCTGCCTCATACGCACAGGGATATCGATTTTTTATGGCTGCCAATATGATCGGTTATCTTTTTGCAGGTTTATTATTGCCGTTGTTTTCCAGAATGCTTCAAGAAAATAAAAAAATTGAAGACCTGCTTTTTCTATCCCTAAAATTAATTTTTGGAATTTCTGTTGTTATTGGCTTAACTGGATATTGTTTTAAAAGTGAAATTATTAATTGGAGATATGGATCTGTTGGCGCATCACTTACGCATGCTTCTAATGCCTTTGGTTTTCTTATGCTTTCTTTTATCGCTATTTGCACCACCTACATTTTCGGCACCCTACTTACTGCAAAAGGAGCATTAAAGGAATTAAATATTATGGCTGCTTGTGGTGTCACGATTAATATAGCATTAAATTTAATTTTAATTCCAGACACTGGCTCTGAAGGAGCCGCTTTAGCAAGTCTTATCACTCAAGTTATTACTGCCATTGCACAAGTCTACCTGGCCTTTAAAATAATGAAGCTCAAAATCAAAAAAACAGAACTAATAGCATTGGCATCATTCATTCTTATAAGCTCATCTATTTTCTTATGGGAACCTTATATCAACTTTCACTGGATCCCTTCTTTACTGATCTCTTTAGGAACATTATTGACTTTTTCTATGATAACTGGAATGATAAGTATGAAAAATATTTATGGCATTATTAAAAACAATACATAAAAAAACAAGGTTTCATGCATTTGTAGTGTTCCCATGGATGAATTACATTTGCCAACTATTAGTATATATTAAATATTACAGGTATGAATCAACAATCAAAATTGGAATTTAACTCACTGGATCTTTTTGGATTTTTATGGAACAAACGTAAATTCTTAATCATAATAGGGTTAATTGCTGCTATTACATCCTCTATTATTTCTTTACTAATTGAAGAGAAATATGAATCTGTAGTTACTTTATATCCTGCAAAATCTAGCTCCGTTACTTTTAATGAAGTTACTAATGAAGATCAAAGTGTGTCAAAATTTGGTGAGGAAGAAGAAGCTGAACAAATGTTGCAGATCCTAGAATCATCATTTATAAGAAATAAAATCATAAGTAAATTTCAATTACTGAAGCATTATGAAATTAACAATGAAGATGAATTTGCTTATACTGATTTACAAGAAACATATTCAGATAACATCAATTTCGAAAGAAATAAAAATGGAGCAGTGCTTATAAAGGTATTAGACAAGAACCCAGATACAGCAGCAAACATTGCTAATAACATTGCTTTACTTTTTGACAGCACAAAAAATGCCATGATCAATGAAAGAGCACTAACAGATTACAACATTAAGAAAAATAAACTTCATAAATTGAAATCTGAATTACAAGAAATTAGAGACACCATGTCACAACTCACATCAATAGGTGTGGTTACTCAAGATGCCTATCAGGCATTAACTGAAGCAATGATCAATATATCCGATTCAAAAATGAAGGCAGAGTATATAAAGAAGATCAATCAAACAGAAAAATATGGAAGTATTTTAACTTCTTTTCAGGTAGAAGCAGAATTCATGACCGAAAGAATTGCTACCATGCAAACAGCTTTTGAACAAGCAGAAGCAGATGCCAATAGTTCAATATCTCATAAATTTATCGTAGATATCGCTTACCCTGCAGAAAAAAAATCCTACCCTATAAGATGGCTTATAGTAGTTATTTCCACTTTTTCTACAGTCTTCTTTAGTGTTATCCTTTTATTATTTAAAGAAAAGATCAAAGAGCTGAAAACAGCATGATAAGTATTATTAAAAATAATTACATTGGATTAGCTTCATTCCTATTCATCCTAATCAATGTATTTTTTATTTATAATGAAATTTACTATTTCTGCTTATTTCCTTTAGCATTACTATTCATCTATTTTACTGTTTTTAAGCTAGAATATCTTTTTTTATTAGTCGTATTTTGTACCCCATTATCATTTAATCTTGAAGCACTAAGTGCAGGAGGGTTTGGATTATATATCCCAACTGAGCCAATTCTTTTAATACTCTTATTTATTTATTTATTCAAGATTATATATAACAAAAACAACAACCTCAATACATATTGGCGACATCCTATATCTCTAATAATTTTACTTCAATTAGCATGGATTTTCCTAACAAGTATGACTAGTGAATTCCCCCTTATTTCTTTTAAATTTTTACTATCTAGACTCTGGTTTGTAATACCCATGTTTTTTCTTGGCATTCACTTCTTTAAAAAAGGAATAGACCATATTTATGCTTTTTTATGGCTATTTCTTATTCCTTTAACTGTCATTTTAATATACACTCTTATTAATCATGCTTCAAACGGTTTTAGCGAAGAAGCAGGACATTGGGTCATGTGGCCATTTTTTAAAGACCACACTTCATATGGAGCCATTATTGCTCTATTTATTCCTATTGTAATTGGTATGATGACTGACTCAAAAAGGTCGCCATACACAAGATATATACTTTATATTGTTTTTATCATTTTTTGTATTGCACTTTATTACAGCTATACAAGGGCAGCTTGGGTAAGTGTTATTGCTGCTTTATTCATTTATTTATTATTTGTATTTAAAATAAAGTTTAAGTGGCTATTGACTGCAGGCCTTATGATCGGGTCTATTATTCTTATTAACTATAATGAGCTAAGCTTTTTACTTGAAAAAAACAATGCTGAGCATACGACTGAGGATTTTAATGAAAGGGTGGAATCCATGTCTAATATAACATCAGATGCCTCAAATCTAGAACGGTTTAATAGGTGGAATTCAGCTATAAGGTTATTTAAAGAAAGACCTATTCAGGGATGGGGGCCAGGAACTTACACCTTTTGTTATGCGCCTTATCAAGATTCAAAAGACCTTACTATTATAAGCACCAATTTTGGTGATGGCGGAAATGCTCATAGTGAATATCTTGGACCATTAGCAGAACAAGGCTTTATAGGCATGCTTTTGATGATTTTATTGGTAATTGTATTCTTTTATAAAGCAAGTCTTTTATATATTCAATCTGCAGACCCAGCAATGAAAAGACTTATTATGATGATTCTTTTAGGGATGGTTACTTACTTCACACACGGTATTTTAAATAATTATTTAGATAGTGACAAAGCATCTATTCCCGTTTGGGGGATGATGGCAATCATTGTTGCTATAGATCTTTTTCATGAAAAAGAGAAGAAAACCAAAGCAATTTCTACTGAGTATTCTTCAAATTATTAACAACATAAAAAAAATACGACTTCATCGTTTATCTTTAGGTCATGGTTAAGATTAAATCCACTTTCTTCTGTCAAAATTGCGGAGCACAATCTAGTAAATGGATAGGGAAATGTCAATCCTGTAATGAATGGAACACCTATGTTGAAGAAGTTATTCAAAAAAATGATCCTGTTAAATCTTTGATTTCCGGTGAATCAATAAAAAGGGCTAGTCCCAATAAAATATCAGAAATCAAACCAAAGAACAATAACAGGTATATCTTTTCAGATAAAGAATTCAATAGAGTGCTTGGAGGAGGGCTTATGCCTGGATCTGTAGTACTAATTGGAGGTGAACCTGGAATTGGAAAATCTACATTATTGTTAAATCTTGCATTAAAAAGTAACTACAAGATCCTCTATGTTTCAGGGGAGGAAAGTGATGATCAAATTAAATCAAGAGCAGATAGAATTGGAGGGGCTATGGAACAAAGTTATTTGCTGCAGGAAACCAATGTACAGCAAATCATTCATCATGCAAATGACCTATCTCCTGAAATTATTGTTTTAGATTCTATACAAACACTTCATACAGACCATATAGAATCATCTCCTGGAAGTGTTTCACAAATAAGAGAATGTACGTCCCAGATCGTACAATATGCAAAAACCCATAATATTCCAATCCTATTGATTGGCCACATTAATAAAGAGGGCAGCATTGCTGGTCCTAAAATACTAGAGCATATGGTAGATACCGTGCTTCAATTTGAAGGAGATCGACATTATATGTATAGAATTGTGAGATGTATTAAAAATCGTTTCGGAAGCACCAATGAGCTAGGAATTTATGAAATGACATCTTCTGGCTTGAAAGAAGTTGACAATCCCAGTAAAGTACTTATCAATAATCATCAAGAATTATTAAGCGGTGTTACTGTTGCCGCTACTATGGAAGGTCTTAGACCTTTGTTAATTGAAATACAAGCACTTACAAGCACTGCTGCCTATGGAACTCCTCAACGGTCTTCCACTGGGTTTGATCTTAGAAGATTAAATATGTTATTGGCTGTTTTAGAAAAAAGATGTGGCTTTAAAATTGGGAAAAAAGATGTTTTTTTAAATATAACAGGTGGTTTAAAAATTGATGATCCTGCAATAGACCTAGCAGTTATTTGTTCTATACTTTCTTCAAATTTTGACCTAAATATAGATTCAAAAACATGTTTTTCTGGAGAGATTGGCTTAAGTGGAGAAATTCGACCTGTATCCAGGGTTGATCAACGAATAAATGAAGCTGAAAAAATGGGTTATACAACCATGTACATTAGTAAATACACACAGGATCTAGAAAATTTATCAAAAAAAATTAAAATAATAAAAGTGGGGAAAGTACCAGAAATAGTTAAGTCACTTTTTAAATAGTTTTCTAATAAAATTCAAACATTTAATAAGCAATACTATATTTGTATTTAGATTTAATCTAAATAACAATGACCATTGAAAAATTAGAAGTAGATATCATAGATGAATTCTCGTTATTTGATGACTGGATGGAAAAATATGAATACCTAATTGAACTAGGAAAAGACCTGCCTATAATTGATGATAAATATAAAACTGAAGATTATATTATTAAAGGTTGTCAATCTAGAGTATGGCTACATGCAGGAAGCGAAAATGGAAGAATTCAATTAACTGCAGATAGTGACGCCATCATTACAAAAGGAATTATATCGTTACTTATTAAAGTATTAAATAACCAAAAACATGAAGATGTTATAAAGGCAAAAATGAATTTCATAAATGACATCGGATTAAAATCACACCTTTCACCTACTAGAGCTAACGGCTTAGTAGAAATGGTAAAACAAATTAAATCATATGCGTTGGCTTACTCAATCAAAAACTAAAAAAGAAATAGAACCCTTAAAAATGGAAAGCACATCCTCAAAAATATCTATGGAGCAAAAAATCATTAATATGATTAAAACAATTTTTGATCCAGAAATTCCTGTTGATATTTATGAATTAGGTCTGATCTATGAAATAAAAATTAATGAAAATGCCCATGTCGACATTGAGATGACACTTACTTCACCAAATTGTCCAGTAGCTGAATCACTTCCTGTAGATGTAGAAAATAAAGTAGAAGAAGTGCATGGAGTAAATTCGGTTAAAGTGAATATAGTATTTGATCCACCATGGGATAGAGATATGATGAGTGAGGAAGCCAAACTTGACCTTGGAATGTTATAAACTTTAAGTGAAAATCCATAATGAATACTAAAAAAATAGGAATAGACGCTATCTCATTCTATGTACCTTCTTTATATGTCCCGATAAAAGAGCTGGCTGAAAAAAGGAATATTCCTTATGATAAGCTTAATTTAGGATTAGGACTGAATAAAATGGCCATTGCAGACAAAAATGAAGACACAGCCTCTTTTGCTGCCAATGCATTACGTTCTCTTATTGATGAAAATAAAATTAATCCAAAAAACATAGGAAGAATTTATTTAGGAACTGAAAGTGCTTTAGATGCTGCTAAACCTACATCAACCTATGCAGTAGAAGCAGCTGAAAAAATATTAGCAAATAAATATGGAGAAAGGTGCTTAAAAAATTGTGATGTACTAGATATGACATTTGCTTGTGTAGGTGGGGTTGATGCGTTACACAATAGCATAGATTGGGTAAATGCCGGAAAAAATAGGCAAGCAATAGTTATAGCTTCCGATATTGCAAAATATGACTTAAATTCTACTGGAGAATACACCCAAGGAGCTGGTGCGGTAGCAATGCTTATCAATGAAGATCCTACTATTTTAGCTATTTCTGAAACTTGGGGAATTGCCACAAAAAGTGAAGGTGACTTTTTTAAACCAAGAAGAATTTATAATAAAATTGAATTGTTAAAAGAAACATTGGCTGAAATCAATCAACCAACAACTGAAAAAGATATTTTGTCTTTTTTAAATAACACTTCACTAGAGTTTTGGGCAGACCCTAATCATAAAATTGAACTATTCAAAGAGGAACCTATTTTTGATGGTCCATTCTCCAACGCCTGTTATCAAAAGAGAAATGAAGAAGCATTAGATCATTTTAAAAACCAAAAACAGCTCAATGTTTTAAAAGATTGGGATCATTTGATCTTTCACCTACCCTATGCTTTTCAGGCAAGAAGAATGTTAGTAAAAAACTGGGTAAAATGGTTAAAAGACAACAATGAGATCGAAAAGCTATATAATGAAATAGGTACTCACAATGAAAATCAAATTGATTTCAATATTTGGATTAAAAAAGCAGGAAAGTCAAAATATTACCAAGAATTTATAGATGCAAAATTAAAAGGTGGAGAAAAAGCATCATCTGAAATAGGCAACATGTATACTGCTTCTATATTTATGTCATTACTGAGCTTATTAAATTCCTCATTAGAAAATAATGTAGAGCTCGCAAAAAATAAAATTGGCTTTTTTAGCTATGGAAGTGGGTCTAAATCCAAAGTTTTCGAAGGTGTCATTCAAAATAATTGGAAAAATAAAATACTAAAATCATCTCTTTTCTCCACTTTAGATGCTAGAACTAAAGTTTCTGTTGAAACCTATGAGCAATTGCATAATCGCTCACTAAAAGAAGACCATTTAAAAAGCAATAAGATTCAGCTTTCTCATATTGAAACTGCTGAAAACAAAAAAGGGTTTAGAGTTTATTCTGATATAATTAAAAATTAATATGTCTGATGAAATAGTAAATAAAGTAGCTAAAAGTAATTTAATCACAATTGAATTAAAGGATTTCCATACTCAAGGTGAGAGGATTGAACTTGACCTCAAAAAATGGCTTTTTAATGAGTTAATCTTAAAGGAAAAAGAATTTAGAGGTCATCTTAAAAATCAAGACTGGAGCATATACAATGACAAACTAGTTGCATTTTACTGCTCTGTAGATACTATTATTCCTGTATGGGCATTTATGCTAGTAACTACTCATTTACAGCCATATGCAAAACATGTTTCTTATGGGAATATAGATGAAATGGAAAAACAATTGTTTCAAAATAAAATAAACCAGCTAAATTTTGAAAGATACGCTGATAAAAAAGTGTTAGTCAAGGGATGTAGTGACACTTATATACCAGACACAGCCTACATAATGATATCCAACAAATTACTACCAATTGTTCAATCATTAATGTTTGGAGAAGCATGTTCAAATGTGCCATTATTTAAGAGGAAAAAATAATATCGCTTTATCTTTCACAAGCTCTCTAATTACAAAATAATAATCAAACAATATTTGTTTTTTTAACATTTTATTTTAATTTAAATGGCTTAATTGACCACCCTCTAGTTTAATGTATTAGTTCTATAGAATACTTTCAGCAAATATCATGAAAGCTATTCAATGGCAACTTGGCATTGTTTTTTTCGTCATTTATATGATATATAAACATTTTTTTAGGTATTCAATTAAAAGCTATCAATATGAATAAATATTTAGTAAGATTTGTCATTCCATTTTACCTGATCTTAATTTCTTTTTCATTAACTAGCCAAATACAATATATTGACTACCAAGATGGAGTAATTATATTTCAATTAAAAACAAATGAATTCTTTGAAGTTAAGTCTAAAGAAAGAATAATTGATTATCAGAAAGTTTCATTCCTATCACCTCTTTCATCAAAATATGATATAGAAAAGCTAATTCAGCTCTATCCCAATCATAAAAGCGAAAAACTCTCAAGAACATTCCAGATCAACTTTAATGAAATTCAAAAAGTAGATGACTTTATTATTGAATTAAATAACATTAACGGCATAGAATATGCTGAAAAAAAAGAATTACATAAAAATTTCTTTACTCCAAATGATCAATATTTTTCCAATTCAACCTCTAATGGTCAATGGGCACTATTCCAAATTAATGCAGAGCAGGCTTGGGACCTATCAACAGGATCTTCAACTATTGTGGTTGCTGTAACCGATAACGCAATTAATGTTAATCATCCTGATCTTATCAATAAAATGCTTACAGGATATGATGCAGTAGACCAAGACAACGACCCTACTGGATGTGGATCTAATACTGGTTTTCATGGTTCACATGTTTCTGGAATTGTTGGAGCAGAAACGAATAATAATACAGGAATTGCCTCCATAGGTTATGACATTAGTGTTCTTCCTGTAAAAATAGGGAATTGTAATGGCTCATTAGTAGCTGGTTATGAAGGAATTACTTGGGCTGCAGATAATGGTGCTGATGTCATTAATATGTCTTGGGGGGGAAGTGGCTTTAGTACTTACGGACAAAATGTATGTGACTATGCAGCTAATCAAGGTGCTATTCTTGTAGCTGCAGCAGGCAATGACAATGTAAGCTCAGTATTTTATCCTGCTGGCTATAACAATGTAGTTTCTGTAGCTTCCACAACTACTAATGATGGCAAATCCAGCTTTTCAAATTATGGTACATGGATAGACATCTCATCTCCAGGATCTAGTATTTTAAGCTGTAATGAAACTTCTGGGTATCAAGTAACTCAAGGAACTTCTATGGCTTCTCCTTTAGTTGCAGGCCTTTTAGGATTGATGAAGTCCTATGCTCCAAATGCTAACAACCAAGACCTGGTTAATTGTTTATACTCTAGTGCCGAAAATATTGATGCTGTTAATTCTAATTATGTTGGAGAGCTAGGAGCCGGAAGAATCGATGCACATCAAGCGTTATTATGCTTAAATGCTTTTTCATTTTCATTAGATGCAGCAGTAAGTGAAATTATATCTCCTAAAGATAATATTTGCTCTTCTTCAATTGACCCCATTGTGACGTTAAGAAATTATGGAAGTAATAATTTAACTTCTGCTGATATAGTCTATCAATTAAGTGGAGGTGCTGTACAAACCTATAATTGGAGCGGAAATCTGTCTTCTGGTCAATCTGAAGATATCTATCTTCCAAACCAAACACTAACTGCAGGTTCTTATACTTTTACTGCCTATTCTACTAATCCAAATGGCAGCACTGACCAAAACCCAACTAATGACCAGCAGACCTCTAATTTTAACATTATCAATAATGGCCAAAACATTGACATTACAATTATTACAGATTGTTATGGAAATGAAGTAACATGGAGCATTGTAGATGCATTGGGATCTACTGTATCAACAGGAGGGCCTTATACTAATATTACTGGAGGACAATCAAATACAGAATCTATTTGTATTGCGCCTGGGTGCTATGATTTTTTCATTAATGACAGCTATGGAGATGGAATGTATGGTAGTCAATGGAACGGCTGCACAGTAGATGGAGATTACTACATTAACGATGCCAATGGTAATAACCTAGTTCAAATGACTGCGCAAAATGCAGATTTTGGATATGGTACATCTCATAACTTTTGTGTAATCTCACCCAACATTAACTATGACGCGAGTATTTCATCAGTAATTTATCCTAACGGAACATCATGCAGTAGTTCAATAGATCCTGAAGTTACTTTATCTAATTTTGGAAGTCAGCCTTTAACTAGTGTAACTATCAATTATCAATTAAGTGCAGGACCGTGGCAATCCTATAATTGGACTGGTACTTTAGCTTCTGGTCAAAACACTAATGTATTATTACCTAACATGAATTTAATTTCTGGAAATCATGATTTTCTTGCCTTTACATCAAGTCCAAATGGAAATACAGATCAGAACCCTTTAAATGATTCAAGTTTTAGTCAGATAGTCGTATTTACAAATAGCATTCCATTGCCTTTTTATGAGTCGTTTGAAAGCAATAGCTTTACTACAAATTCTTGGACCATCGATAATGTAGACAATAGTGAAACTTGGGAAATTGTCACAATTACAGGCACTAGTCCAGGTGACAAAGCAGCAAAACTTAATTTTTTCCAATACTCTCAATTAGGTCAACGAGATGCAATGATTACATCCCCTATTAACTTCATAGGTTATAATAATTTAGACTTAACATTTGAACATGCCTATAGAAGGTATGATCAAAACAGCACTGATTCTTTAATAGTTTATATTTCAACTGATTGTGGAAATACCTATACAAGGTTACTTGAATTGGGTGAAGATGGAACGGGTAGCTTTGCTACTGCTTATACATCCACAGCAGATTTTACACCTTCCCAAACAACTGATTGGTGTTTAGGTACAGTAGGAGCTGATTGTTTTTCAGTAAATTTAGATTCATATATTGGCAACACAGAAGTTATTTTAAAATTTGAAAGTTATAATGCTGGAACTAATGGAAATAACCTTTTCATAGACAATATAAATATAGACGGAACACCTAATTCAAGTCCTCCAAATGCCGATTTCAATACCATTAATACTACAATATGTTCTGGAAATATTATCACTTTTAATGACCTGTCTACTTCAAATATAACTAGCTGGTCATGGGATTTTGGAGATGGAAACACTTCTAACCAGCAAAATCCCTCTCATACATATTCCAGTCCTGGTAGTTATGATATTTCTTTAACAGTAACTAATAGTAACGGAACAGACACTTATTCCCTTACAAGTTATATTACTGTTTCAGCTTCTGATGATGCCACTATTAATCCTGTAAACCCTATGTGTATAGCTGATGCTCCCATCACTCTTTCAAGTTTTACACCTGGAGGTACTTGGTTAGGAAATGGAGTTACCAATTCAAGTAATGGTAGTTTCGACCCTTCTATTGCTGGAACTGGCACCCATACAATTACTTATTATACTTCCGGCACATGTCCTGATACTGCTACTATTGATATTGAAATTGTTAACCTTATTGATGCTACAATTGATTCTGTAAACACGCTTTGTTTTACTGGAAGCCCTGTTATTTTAACGGCTGCAAACACTGGAGGAACTTGGGCTGGGACAGGTGTTATTGACCCTAATAATGGTGTTTTTGACCCACAAACTTCTGGAATTGGCATCCATACTATTTCCTATACTATAAGTGGTAATTGCGGAAATACTGACCAAATATTAATTCAAGTATCAAATACATTAGACGCTACAATTTATTCATCAGGACCATATTGTACTTATGATTTTCCTGATACGCTATCTGCTGTAGATGGTGGTGGGATATGGACTGGAAATGGAATTACTAATTCAACTTATGGAATCTTCGACCCTTCTTTAGCTGGTGCCGGCACTCATGTAATTACTTATGTGATCATGGGAGCTTGTGGTGACATATCTACATCTACAATTACAGTAGAAGACTCTGATTCACAATTCATACTACCCTCTGATAGTCTTTGCTCTGACAATTCTCCTATTACTATTATCCCTAATCAATTAGGCGGAGCGTGGACTGGTAATGGAATTAATAGCAATGGTGTTTTTGACCCTATGATGGCTGGTCCAGGCAATCACAGTATCTCCTATTCATTTAGTGGAAATTGCCCATCAACTCATTCAGAACAAATCGTTGTAATAGCTAGTGTTAATGCATCTATTGGTTCTATGAATAGTCTTTGTGCAACATCAGCTCCAGTTCCATTAATTGGGACACCATCTGGAGGAGTATGGTCTGGAAATGGAATAACAAATCCCATTAATGGGGTATTTGACCCATCAATAGTTGGAGTAGGAACTCATAATATTACTTATACTATAGAAGGACTCTGTGGTGATGAAACTTCTTCTTCAATTATAGTAGATGATTGTTCAGCAATAAACGAAAATCCAATTTCTGACCTTTCTATTTTTCCTAATCCTAATAATGGGGAGTTTATAATAAAAATATCAGCATCAAATGCTTTTATCGATAACTTAAAAATAATGGATCAGTTAGGGAAAATTATTTACAACAAAACTATCAATGTAAATAGCTCTTTAATACAGGTTCCTATAGATTTACAAGAATTATCAGATGGGGTTTATTACATTCGATTTAATAGGATAACCAAAAAAATTATTAAACTTTAATAAGCTCTTTCGTTGACTCCTTCAACATAATTGATAAAAGCTTTATTGACTACTTTATTTCCACCTGGAGTTGGATAGTTACCAGTAAAGTACCAATCACCTTTATGGCCTGGACAAGCCTTATGAAGGTCTTCAACTGTTTGATAAATGATCTGAACATCTGCAACTACATCATCATGAGTAAGTAATTCAGATATTCTATTGGAAATTTCGTCATATGTAAAAGGTTCATAAATATCTTTCACATGATTAACTATCTCTTCTTTTGGCATCCCTTCCTGGTGAAGACATTTTTTATAAACCTCATCAATTAATGAAGTTTTTCCAGCTTCTTTTAATAAAGAAATTGCTGCTTGAAATGCAATGAAATCACCTAATTTCGCCATATCAATCCCATAACAATCTGGATATCTAATTTGAGGGGCTGACGATACAACAATGATCTTTTTCGGCTCAAGTCTATCTAAGATCCTAATCACACTTTGCTTTAGAGTCGTACCTCTAACAATCGAATCATCAATTACAACAATATTATCTTCTTTTCTTTTGATTGACCCATAGGTAATATCGTAGACATGTGCTACCATTTCATCACGAGCATCATCCTGAGTAATAAATGTTCTTAGCTTGGCATCTTTTACAATTATCTTATCAGCCCTTGTGCGTATAGAAAGAATTGATTTGATTTCATCTTTATCAGCATTTTCAGGTAGATTATTTAACTTCTTCAACTTAACATCTGTAAGATAGTTCTCTGTTGCTTTCAACATTCCATAATAGGACATTTCAGCTGTATTAGGGATGAATGAAAATACTGTATTTCTAAGGTCATAATCGATCTCTTTTAATACTTTTTCAGTAACTAACCTTCCTAACTCCAATCTTTCCTGATAAATATCCTTATCAGTTCCTCTTGAAAAATAAATTCTCTCAAAAGAACATTTAGCTGCTTTTTCCGGTTGCCTAATCATCTTTTCAGCTGTTTCACCATTTTTTTTAATGATTAAAGCATGTCCTGGTTTTAGCTCATTAATATCCTCCCATTTTAATTTAAAAGCTGTTTGAATTACAGGCCTTTCTGAAGCAACAACAGTAACTTCATCATCTTCATACCAAAAAGCAGGTCTAATACCACATGGATCTCTTAGTACAAAGGCATCACCATGACCAATTAATCCAGCCATAGCATATCCCCCATCCCATTCTTCAGCAGAGTTTTTAAGAATCCTCTGCACATCCATATTATCTGCTATTAAGCTAGATATTTCTTTATTAGTTTGCCCTTCTTTGTCATATTGATCAAATAAAAATTGATTTTCCTGGTCTAAAAAATGCCCAATCTTCTCAATTACTGTTACTGTATCAGTTCTTTCTTTTGGATGCTGCCCAATATTGACCAACAAACCAAATAACTCATCTACATTCGTTAAATTAAAATTCCCAGCAACTACTAAATTTCTGGTCATCCAATTATTTTGCCTTAGAAATGGATGACAGCTTTCAATACTATTCTTTCCAAAAGTACCATAACGCAAATGACCTAAAAACAGCTCACCAGTAAAAGCATAATTGTTTTTTAAATATTCAACATCCTTTAACTTTTCAGGTGCAGTATTCTCTAAATCTTGAAACCTTTTGTTGATGTATGAAAAAATATCCTGAATAGGTTTAGAATGAACACTTCTATGCCTACTTATATATCTAGTTCCTGGAGACATGTCCAGTTTAATATTGGCTAAACCAGCACCATCCTGCCCACGGTTGTGCTGCTTTTCCATCAGTAAATACATCTTATTCAAACCATAAAATGCTGTACCATATTTTTCAAGATAGTAAGAGAGTGGTTTTTTTAATCTAAGAAGTGCTATCCCGCATTCGTGTTTTATGGCATCGCTCATTCAGCAAAAATAATTAATTCAATGATACAACCTTTATCAGTTTCATTCGTTTATATTTTATCTTCGTATTAACTTGAATTCCAGCTATTTGAATAAAATGAATTTTAACCCCTTAATATTAACTTTTCTCATATTTACATTTCTCTCAGTAAAAGGGCAAGATAATTCATTGGTTCAATTCATAGAAAACAATGGTCAATTTCCTGAACAGGTTGAATATAAATTAGCTCTTAAAGCTGGCGATATTTATTTTGAAGGGAACAAAATCACCTATAATCTTTATGAAAAAGGTAAAATATCTTCTTATAGACATGGGTTATCAAATGACTCTAGTAATATAAAATGTCATGCATTTCAAACTTATTTCATCTCTTCAAAAGATCCTCTTAAAAAACCCTTAGAGCCAACAACTAATACATATAATTATTTTATTGGCAGTGACACTAACAAATGGGCTACTGATGTTAAAGCGTATCAAAAATTAAGATACAATGAGCTGTACAATAAAATAGATCTCTTAACTTATGAAAGTCATGGAAAGCTAAAATATGACCTTCTTGTACATCCTGGTGGAGACCCCAAAACTATTAAAATTGAATATTCAGGAATTGATGAAATTAAATTAAAAAAAGGTCACCTTCATTTAACTACTAGTTTAGGAGATGTAATTGAGCAAAGTCCATATGCCTATCAGTTAATAAATGACAAAAAAGTCACTGTAAAATGTAAATATGTTTTATCCGAAAATATTCTAAGCTTTAATTTCCCTAATGGATATGACAAAAATTTAAAGCTAATCATAGACCCTGTTTTAATATTTTCAACTTATACTGGATCTACTGCTGATAACTGGGGGTTTACTGCTACCTATGACGGACTTGGGAATATGTACATAGCTGGAATTGCATTTGACATTGGTTATCCTGTTACAACAGGCGCCTATCAAATTTCATATAATGGAGGCACAGGAATAGGATATCCAGGCACGGATATATCTGTAAGTAAATTATCATCAGACGGCACTAATCTTCTATACAGCACTTACTTTGGGGGATCTGGGAATGAAAACCCACATAGTATTGTCTGTAATCAAAATGGAGAATTATATGTTTTTGGATCTACTTCTTCTATCGATCTTCCAACATCTGGAAGTGCCTACGACAATTCTTTTAACTCTGGATCAACCTTCTCAAATAGTGTGTTGAATTATGTAAATGGCACCGATGCATATGTTGTTAAGTTCGATGCAACAGGAAATACTATTATTGGCTCAACTTATATAGGAGGTTCTGGAAATGATGCGGTTAATTTATCTGCCAGCCTGAGAAAAAACTATGCAGATGAGTTTAGAGGAGAAATTATAGTTGACAATAATGATGAATGTTGGATAACTACTACCACTCTCTCAACAGACTTTCCTATTATCGGAGGAGCTCAAACAGTTAACAATGGACTTCAGGATGCTATTTCTTTTAAATTAAACAGCGATCTATCCTCTCTATTATGGAGCTCTTATTATGGAGGGAGCAGCGATGATGCAGGTTATTCTTTGCAATTAAATTCACTTAACGAACCTATAATTTCAGGTGGAACAAATAGCATTGACCTTTTCACTTCTCCACTATCTATACATCCTAATTCAAATGGTCTACAGGATGGTTTTGTTGCAAAATACAATGCCGCAGGAAACAATATTTCAAATGCAACTTACATAGGAACTTCAGGTTATGATCAAAGCTATTTTATTCAAGTAGATTTAAATGACAATATTTATTTATATGGTCAAACAGAAGGAAATTATCCGATTTCTCCTGCTTCGGTTTTCAATAACCCTGGGAGTGGACAGTTTTTGCATAAACTTTCTTCTGACCTAAGCATAACTCACTTTTCAACTGTTTTTGGAAGTGGCTCTGGAATTAACATTGCCCCTTCTGCCTTTTTAGTTTCTGACTGTGAACTGATATATATTTCGGGATGGGGAGGAACTGTAAATTATCAAGGAAATACATTTAATATGCCCCTGTCAACTACTACTACTCCTTATCAATCCAATACGGATGGAAGTGATTTCTATTTAGCTGTTTTTACAGCAGATGTTAATTCTTTACTTTATTCAACCTATTTTGGTGGTGGAACTAGTGCAGAGCATGTTGATGGAGGCACGAGTAGATTTGACAAAAATGGAAATGTCTATCAAGCGGTATGTGCAGGATGTGGAGGCAATTCTGATTTCCCAACAACCATAGGTGCATGGTCCTCTACAAATAATAGCACTAACTGTAATTTAGGAGCTTTTAAATTCTCGTTAGAAAATATTAATCCTATCATCAGCATACCTCAACCCTATGTGTGCATTCCTAATTCCTATCAATTCACTAACTTATCACAAGGTGGAAATCAATACCTATGGGACTTTGGAGATGGAGATACTTCAACGCAATTTTCACCTTCTCACACCTATCTTGACACAGGTTATTATGAAGTTTCATTGATTGTTTCTGATTCACTAGGCTGTCTTGAAACTGATACTGCTATTATTTTTTTAGACGTTTTCAATATAAACAATGCAGTGATTCAAACAGTAGACACCCTATGCCATGGAGATACTGTTCAATTACAATCATCTGGTGGTGCTACCTATCAATGGAGCCCAAGTACTAATTTATCAAATCCCAATATTGCAAACCCATTAGCATATCCTGATACCATTACAACCTATCAGGTAATAGCTACTGACAGTTGCGGAGCAGATACTGCATTAATAACACTTTATTTTCATGAAGATAGTGTTTCAACAATGAACGACACTTTAATTTGTATGGGGGATATTGTTACTTTACATGCATCAGGGGGAGTAAATTATAACTGGTATCCAACAACAGGTATGATCAACCCTGGCCATCAAACTCCTAATGTAATACCGTTGGATACAACAATTTATTATGTTGACATTACAACTCCCAACGGATGTATATTTACAGATTCTGTTCAAATTAATGTGGAATTTTCTTCACCACAGCCTGTTATTCCAAACGACACAATTTTGTGTGCCGGTGATACTTTAGCTATTGATATACTTGGTGTTAACAATGCTACATGGAGTCCATCTACTGGGTTAAGTAATCCTAACAGTCCTTCTACTCTAGTCTACCCTACTAATACAACAACCTATAACATTGAATTTCAAAATACTTGTGCAATTGTAAATCTTGACTTTACAGTTACAGTAATTGGAATTTCTTCTCAAGTAGTGAATGATACTGCTATATGTCCAGGCGACACAGCCATTCTTTGGGCTACCAATGCTTCTGAATATTCTTGGTCACCCACAGAAACGCTAAGCCATCCTGATAGCAGCTACACTCTTGCTTATCCTTTAGAACCCACATTATATACTGTCAATGTATTAAACAATATAGGTTGCTCTATCTCAGAAGATGTTCTTGTGGATGTATATGACCCACCTTTTGTAAGTGCTGGAGCTGACTTGTGGATTCATTACGGAGATATTGTAGAATTACAAGGATCAACTCCACATAGCTTTTATTGGTACTCTATTGACAGCATGTCATGCACAAATTGCTTAAACCCAATCGTATCCCCTATTCAATCATCCACCTATATTATTTATGTTACTGATATTAATGGCTGTACAAATTCTGACACTGTTCAAATTGTTCTTGATGGTGTACTATATGTGCCCAATACATTTACACCAAACAGTGATGGAGTCAATGATTTCTTTGAGATTAAAGGCGAAGAGATTAAAACTTTTGAATTATGGATCTTTAATAGATGGGGAGAGCTTATTTATAATACAAAAAACATGTCAAATTCATGGGATGGGACATATAAAAATTCACCCGTTCAGATAGATACCTATATATGGAAGATCAAATATGTAGACTATCAAAGAAATCATATTGATCTAACAGGACACATTAATGTCTTGCGTTAATCCTGAGAAGTAAACCTAGAATCGGTTTCCATTACATGCTGACAGCTAGAACAAGTTCTTAATTCTTCGGAATTATAAAATTTTTGAAATACCGGTAAGAAGTCCTTTTCTACATTGGTCAATTTAAAGTATTCATCATAAATTTTTGAATTACAATGATCACAAAACCACATTAGTCCATCTGTAAAATCTGTTCCTTCCCTAACTCTTTCTATGACCAACCCAATAGATTTTTCAGATCTAATAGGAGAATGAGGTATTTTAGCGGGAAGTAAAAACATTTCACCTTCCTTAATTGGAACTTCAACAGATTTGCCATCAACCTGAATTTTTACACAAATATCACCCTCTACTTGATAAAAAAGCTCTTCAGTTTCATTGTAATGATAGTCTTTTCTTGCATTAGGACCTGCTACTACCATTACAATATAATCCTTAGAGATCGGATACATATTTTTATTGGCTACAGGCGGTTTTAATTTATCCTTATTGTCTTTGATCCATTGATCAAAATTAAATGGCATTGCTATTTCCATAATTTATCTTTTAATAATTAATATAACTGTTAGCTGTATCTCCTGGTGGACAGTAAATCCCCCCATTATACTGAGTAGTAATATTATTTTTTGTTACAAAGTACTCATAATTCACAGTTTGATCTCCATATAATTGACATTCAAAAGTGGTGTCAGCTACATTACCTGTTAAGCTAATAATATTTGTTAAGCATGAACCTGGACCTGGATTTTCTACGACCATCTCATTAAAGTTTAATGTGAACTGATCAGATGAATTAAAGGGTGTTGAGTTATTAATATTCACTATAATATAACTGCTTGAAAAAACCTCTTGATCATAGACATTTAATTCAGCAAGATCAAGGTCATCTGGATTAATTGAAATTGTCTGAGAAAAATAATTATCTGAGCTGAAAATCAAACGATATTCAATTGCATTTCTATTCTCAAATGAGAATTCATATTCTCCGTATAAATCCGTAATTGTTGTCTCAATTTCAGAAAATGAATTTGAAAATGAATTTCCACCTAAATCCTTAACTTCTAATTTAACCTGAACCCCTGCTGCAGATTGATTGTTTATTGCATTTTTCACATTTCCAGTAATATCGATAATATTATCTCTATTCTTATTACAGGAGGCTATTATAAAAAAAAAGGGAATAACTAAATAAATGCTACGCATTTAACAAATATAAAAAAAGGAACTGAACTATTTCTTTTTAAACTTTTCAGTGAGATTATCATAACTTAGCCAATACTCATCCTTTACTAAATTACTCACATCAACAACATCATCATAGCCTCTTTTTATTAGAACACCATATTTGTCATGAATCTCATATTTAGTAGCAGCACTAAATACAATCTGCTTATTTGATTTATTATATATATAATTCAACCTTGGAATTGTATGATTATAATAAATAGCTTCAGATATATTTAATTTGCCGTTTTTACTTTTTTGGACAACCCTAAATTTATTATTGCCAGAATTGAAATCTACTTTGAAACTGTATTCAGATAAGTCGGAATTTCCAGCACCATCAACTTCACCAACATTTTGCCATTTATTCCATCTATATTGTTGAATTATAAAAGGCAAAGAGTTTGACTCATTGACTGTACTCCATTTTAATAGCCCTTCTTCTGTGATTTTTATATCTATCAATTCAAAAGTAGGTTCTGGAATTAAAGCATCTGGATTTATTAATTTTATCTGACACTTACTTTTATGTTTTACTTCTATAAATACTTCTTCACCTCGTTTGATCTCTATGTTATTAAAATCAATCTCAAATGCACTTGATTGAACATTATCTGTTATTACCTCCCCATTAACTCTAACCTCATAAGCACAAAACCCAACTCCATTATTACAGATAGAGTTTTGTAAGTATATATTTTGATCCAAGTATTTTCCTTCAATTATGTAAGTGCCCTCATCATTATCTGAGTTTAAAATAATTGGCTTTTCTAATAAAGAAAAAATAGAAACTATTGGTATGAATAAGTAAAAGTACATTCATTATAAAATTAACAATGTGTCGTTTAACTCAAATAATTAACCCATTAAATAGCTAAAATAAATGACGAATGATCTTTTTTGAAGGATGAAAAAAAAGGGGCTTTATGATTTCTCTAAAAACTCTTTACTTTTTATGATTATATCATTAAAAAAAACATCGAATTCCGAGAAATATTCATTCCTATGATTTTTAAAGATAATTTTGAATTCTTCGAGGTCAATACTTGGAGTAATTCTTTTTTCAATACCAGATATAGCTCTGTGTAATCCCCACTCGTATTGATAATTAGACAACCAATCATCTCTTCTCATGTATGAATACATGAACATTATTCTTTCTGGCATATTCTCAACTTTGGAATCTAAAAAGTCATAACATGAATTAATGAATTGATCTGGCTCAAAAGAAAAGTAATCTGACCATTTTTCCCATAGTATATGATCATATAAAATATCAAGAAGAATTCCAGATACTTTAGGAAGTTTAGCATACATCCTTCTTTTTCCGGCTAAACATGCTGGGTGATGATCGGTGAAATCATCAATAAATCTATGTAGCTGTATTCCTTTTTGTATTGATGAATTATAGTTTTTATAGCTTTTACCTTTTATAGCATCTCCTATAAAATTACCAAAGAGAATCTCTTCATTGTCTCCCGATAAAACTAAATGACCCAAGTAATTCATGCTATCAATTAAATGACATAACTGAATCAGCCAATGCTATTTCAGATGGTTCCCAAGAAACAACAACTTTATCAACGCCATTGTCCCTTAAAGCTTTTTCAGTAGAAGGCCCTATTGAAATTACTTTTTCATTTGTTATTTCATGATCCTCAAAAAAAGAATAGACATTGCTCGGGCTTGTAAAAACTAAAACATCAACTTTATTTAAGTTGCATAATTTCGATTTGTTCTTGTAGGTAATAAGCTCAACCATTTGTTCTGGCTTCAATTTTTTTTGAATACTCCCTATACTTTTGTCAGAAATTGGAAAAAGTACTTTTTGATCTCCAATTCTTTTTGAAAAATCTGCAGCTATAATTTCAGGACTACCATTGCCTATAAAATCAACATCAAACCCTTTCTCCTTCAACTGATTAGCTGTAGCAGTCCCCATTGCTCCAATTTTAGTTGATTCCATTTTTGACAATTGATCTACAAAAGATAAAACAGCATTAGATGATGTAAAAAACACCCAATTAAAGCTACCAGAAGCCTCATTTTTTAAAAACTCCAACTCTATTAAAGATTTTCCTTCAACTAAATGGCCCTGTTCTTCTAATAATTTACTAAACAGGCTATTTTTACTTATTTCTCTTGTAATAAGAACTTTAAACTTTTTTCTGTTTTTAGAAATTAACTGCTCTACAATCTGTTTTGGATTACTTCCTTCCTTATAGATACGATAAGGAATTTCATTAAAAGAGGAAGCCATTGAAATCCATGCCTTAATTACATTGTTATCTGATTCACAATAAACTCCTAAAGGTAATTGACACCCTCCATTCATTAAATTCAGTATTTTTCTTTCAAATTCTATATTTCGTTGTGTAGGCTCAGAATTAATTGTTTTTAAAACACTGATTAACTCATTATCAGTTTCTCTTACTTGAATCCCCAAAACCCCCTGAGCAGGAGCAGGAATCATCCATTTGTTAGGAAGCACCTTACTATGTAAATCAGAAATATCTAATTGTAATCTTGACACGCCTGCATTGGCAATAATTATAGCATCATATTGACCCTCTCTTAGCTTTTGTATTCTTGTAGGGACATTTCCTCTAAGATCTTTTAAAACAACATTACTTCTAAATAGTTTCATTTGACTTTTCCTCCTTGAAGAAGAAGTCCCTACAACTGCACCCTCTTTTAGAGACCAAAATTTTGTGTTGTCAACTTGATCTTGTCTGATCAATAATAATTCAGAAGGATCTTCTCTTTCAGAAACAGCAGCTACCGTTAATCCTTTTGGAGGGTTGGTCTCAAGGTCCTTATGAGAGTGTACAGCTAGATCAATTGACTTATTTAACAATGCTTCTTCAATCTCCTTTGTAAAAAATCCTTTTCCCTCAATTTTATCAAAGCTTAAGTCTTTAATCAAATCACCTTTAGTCTTAATTATACGTATTTCAGGATCTAAATTTAATTGCGACAGCTGGTTTTTTACAAAATTGGCTTGCCATAGGGCTAGGTCGCTTCCTCTTGAGCCTATAATTATCTTTCTATTCATGATAATTATTCTACATTTTGCTTGAGCATAATCTCTTTGGCCATCTTCATAGGAACACTAATGTATTTTTTTTCAAGATACTGCACGAATTTATCTAATAACTCTCTAGATTCTTCATCAAGGTTTTCCAGGTCTTTAGCGAAAACCTCACTATAAGCTTTTGAAGTAATGTCCTTTATAGTATCAGGAACGGTTCTCATTGCCCTTTCTAATTTCCTTTCTTTGTAGATAGCTTTAAATTCTTCTAATTTCTTATTTAATATCAATTGGCATTTATTGATTTCCTTTGATCTTTTTATCAAATTTTCATTCGCCAATTTTTTTAGGTTCTTAATTGAGATAATATCCAAATTATACTCATCAGCAATTATCGGGTCAAAATCACTAGGAAGTGCAAGATCGATCACTATTTTTTTTGCATTATCGTTATTTACAATTTTGTCATAAACTTCTTTTGTGAAAATATAATTAGAAGATCCTGTGCATGTAATGATTACATCGAACTTTTGACTATGCTCCTTTAAACTTGTAAGCTCTTTAACTTCTGATTTAATATTAATCTTATTGACTAGCTCAGCAGCATTTCCCTTATTTCTATTGTAGATAGTAAAATTGTCATAACCATGTTTACTTAAAAATTTAAGCATAGTGGAAATTGTTTTACCTGCACCTACAATAATAAAACTTGAATCTTTTTTTATGTTTTTTTCCCTCAACTGATGGTAGGCGAGTGACACAACAGAAACAGGATTCTTTGATATATCACTTTCAGTATAAATTTTCTTGGCTACCTGAATAGTTCTCTGAGTCAATAACCTAATTACATCACCTGTAAATCCATATTTATTAGAAACATCATAAGCTTTTCTTACTTGAGTAATGATCTCTCTTTCTCCAATTACTAATGAATCTAAAGAAGATGCTACTCTAAAAATATGTTCAACTGCTTTTTCACCTTTATAGGTTTCAGCTAAGCTAATGGCATTTTCTATTTGATCCTTATCCCAAGATGAATTAAATGCACTGAAAAAGTTACTTAAAAAGGAATTATCAACCTTTTTTTTGATAGTAAAAATCAATTCAACACGATTACAGGTAGATAAATACATTAATTCATCTAATTCCATAACCGTTTTCAAAGCATTCAATCTTTTTTCAAGAACTGAATCTTCTATATGAAATTGACCTATATCATCAAGGTCTACATGATTATGAGTAAAAGCTATTATGTGAACTGACTTCAAACAGTTAAATTTTATTGAATACAAATTAATAAATGTATAGCTTTAGTTATGTCATTTTTATGTCATTGAATTTATTATTTCAAAATTAAACTCCATCTTAAGCCTAGACCTTTTTGTAGGAATATTATTACTTTTATCTTTTAAATAATATCAAACCGATATGAAATACGATAGAATAGATTCAACATTATATATAAACAATAGAAAAAATTTCTGTTCCAAACTCAAGAAAGGAGCACTTGCTATCTTCAACTCTAATGATATCATTACTACAAGTGCCGATAGCACTTTACCTTTTGTTCAGCATCGTGACATTCTACATTTATCAGGCGTTGATCAGGAAGAAAGTATTTTATTGCTATTTCCAGATGTAAATGATCAAAAACATCGTGAAATTCTTTTTTTAAAAGAGACCAATGATCTTATTGCAGTTTGGGAAGGAGAAAAACTTAACAAAGAGCAAGCTTTTGAAACTTCAGGAATAAAAACAGTTTACTGGTTAGATCAATTTGAAACTATTTTTAATGCTTTACTTGCTGAATCTAATTGTGTTTACCTAAATACTAATGAGCATACAAGGGCTAATACAGAAGGGGAATCAAGGGAAGATAGATTTATTACTTGGTTTAAGAACAAGTACCCATCACATACAACTGAAAGAAGTGCTCCCATAATGCACCAGATCAGATCGGTAAAACACGAAATTGAATTGGCGCTAATGCAAAAGGCGTGTAATATTACTGAAGCTGGTTTTAGGAGAATTTTAAAATTCATTCGGCCTAATGTTATGGAGTATAATATTGAAGCTGAATTAATGCATGAATTTTTAAATAACTGCTCAAAAGGGTTTGCCTATACTCCAATCATTGCATCAGGTAAATCTGCATGTGTTCTACATTATATTGAAAACAACAAACCATGTAAGGATGGCGATGTAATCTTAATGGACTTCGGTGCAGAATATGCAAATTATGCATCGGACCTAACAAGGTGTGTGCCTGTTAATGGAAAGTTTTCTGATCGTCAAAAAGAAGTTTACAAATCAGTATTACATGTAAAAAATGAAGCCTCAAAACTATTAACTCCTGGTACTATGCTTAGTGAATATCATAAAGCTGTTGGGCATTTAATGGAAGAGCAGCTTGTAAAGCTGAATCTACTATCAATGGAAGAAATAAAAAAAGGAGATCCTAATTGGCCAGCTTATAAAAAATATTTCATGCATGGAACCTCTCATTTTATAGGATTAGATACACATGATGTTGGTTTATGGACAGCGCCTATTAAAGAAAATATGGTCTTTACTGTTGAGCCTGGAATCTACATTCCTGAAGAAAACATTGGGATTAGACTAGAGGATGACATAGTAGTTAGAAAGAGTGGAGAGCCATTTAATCTTATGCAATCTATCCCTATAGAACCTGAAGAAATAGAAGAACTAATGAATAGCTAAATTATGTCTGATAAATACAAGATACTTAAAGATAAAATTGCTGACTCCAAACAAGGTGGTGGTCAAAAAAGGATTGATGCGCAGCATCAAAAAGGGAAGCTTACTGCAAGAGAAAGAATTGAGCTATTGTTAGACGATAACTCCTTTGAGGAAATTGGCGGATTGGTAATGCATCGATCTACTAATTTTGGGTTAGACAAGAAGAAATTTTTAGGGGATGGTGTTGTTACTGGATATGGAACAATAAATGGAAGGTTAACTTATGTTTTTTCACAAGATTTTACAGTATTAGGTGGTTCACTTGCTGAAGCTCATGCTGAAAAAATTTGTAAAATCATGGACTTAGCAATAGAAAACGGAGCTCCCGTAATTGGATTAAATGATTCTGGTGGCGCAAGAATACAAGAAGGTGTGGTTTCACTAGCAGGATATGCTGATATTTTTTACAAGAACACATTATCTTCTGGCGTCATTCCGCAAATTTCAGCCATAATGGGACCATGTGCAGGAGGTGCTGTTTATTCACCTGCCCTAACTGATTTTATTTTAATGGTTGAGAATTCTTCTTATATGTTTGTTACTGGACCCAATGTAGTCAAAACTGTTACTAACGAAGAAGTAACTGCCGAAGAATTAGGTGGAGCGGAAGCTCATAGCACTAAATCGGGTGTCACACACTTTTCATGTGCCAATGAATTAGAAGCTATTAATCATGTAAAAAAGATCCTTTCATATATTCCTCAAAATTGTGAAGAACATGTACCTCATCTCCCCTACACGATGAAAGAGGAGGCCGTTCCAGCATTAAACAACATTATTCCAGATAATCCCAATCAACCCTATGACATACGAAATGTAATCCATTCAACTATGGATGAGAATAGCTTTTTAGAAGTACATAGTAAATATGCCGAAAGCATAGTAGTAGGATTTGCAAGAATAGCAGGTAGATCTATTGGTATTGTAGCTAATCAGCCAGCAGTATTAGCAGGGGTTTTAGATGTAGAATCATCAAAAAAAGGAGCTCGTTTTGTGAGATTTTGCGATGCCTTTAATATCCCCTTATTGGTATTTGAGGATGTCCCTGGATTCCTTCCTGGAACTGACCAGGAATGGAACGCAATAATAACAAATGGAGCTAAATTATTATATGCATTTAGTGAAGCCACAGTTCCAAGAATTACAGTTATCACTAGAAAAGCTTATGGTGGTGCATATGACGTAATGAATTCCAAACACATTGGTGCTGATATGAATTATGCATGGCCTACTGCTGAAATTGCTGTAATGGGAGCCAAAGGAGCAGCAGAAATTATTTTTAAAAAAGAAATTAAGGATGCAAAAGACCCTTCAAAAAAATTAAAAGAAAAAGAAGATGAATATGCAGAGCTGTTTGCTCACCCCTATAATGCTGCAGCTAGAGGATATATTGATGAAGTCATTAAGCCTGAAGACACCAGAAAAAAATTAATCAGGTCTTTTAAAATGTTAGAGAATAAAGTAGCCCATCTTCCTAAAAAGAAACATGGAAATATTCCTTTATAATTTCTGTTAAATACTGTTAAGTTAAATTTTAGATCTTAAGGTCTTGTGTATTTTTATAGATACAAGCTTTTGAAAAAAAGAAATTATTACATAAAGACTCTGATTATTATTAGTGCATTGGCACTTGTTGGACTTATCTGCATTCAATCTTATTGGATGATCAATGGAATTGAACAACAAAAAAAACACCATCAAAACATCATAAAATTATCTCTGGCTGAAATAGCTAAAGAAGTTGAAAAGCATGAAACAATTAAAAAAGCTGAGAGAAGTAGTGGATTAATACAGCCATTAAATCCAACAAATTCTGATCCCTATTTAAACGATCAGATCACTGAGATTTTAAAACTTCAAGATAGTTTAATCAAAGAAAATAAATTGCAAATTTCAGAACAAAATATTCAACAAAATTTACAACTAAAAAATCTTTTTAAAGATTTAACATCAATTGTTTTCGTAGAAACTATAAAAGACAGAATTTCAAAAAAAGATTTTGAAAAAATTTTAT
>Ga0209992_10000555_pt1 | contig 49051 bp, 34 predicted proteins | sample 2SBtaG_2_FD_182564 | JGI IMG/M metagenome (GOLD analysis project Ga0209992, IMG submission 182564) | Deep subsurface microbial communities from Kolumbo volcano to uncover new lineages of life (NeLLi) - 2SBTROV12_ACTIVE470 metaG (SPAdes)... | ecosystem: Environmental > Aquatic > Marine >... | reverse complement strand
CGTTGTGGTCATGGACAAGACGGTTCCGTTCCAGAACTACCGCGAACATAAGCGGCTGATGTGGCTGCTTTCATACCACAAGGTGCAGCCGCCAGAGGGCCGCCTGCTGTGGAGTGTTCAGCGCGATTACGTGGGCTACGACCCGCGCGCCGGACAAGCGGTCGACATCAACGACGAGCACCTGCGCAACCACAAGCTGCTCTACATCGCGGATGCCTACGGTGTGTACACGGGCGACTACATCAGTCCGCGCAACCAGGTGGAGCACCTTGAGCTATCCGACCGCATCTACGGCGGCATCAACAACGACGAGGCGGCCGCCATCGAGCGTTTCGTGCGCGGCGGCGGCAGGTTGGTGGGCGAATTTAACTGCCTCGGTAGCCCGACGAGCGCCGGCGCCCGCAAAAGACTCGAGCGGATGCTCGGCGTCTCCTGGACAGGCTGGGCCGCGCGTCACCTCCACGATTTCTCGGACTACCGCGAGATCGCCGACTGGGTGCGGAGGCGCTGGGAGCTCGAATTCAAGCGCAAGTGGGACTTGGAAGGCCCCGGACTGCTGTTCGTGCACGAAGACGGGCGCGTGGTCGCGATGCGCGAAGGTATCGAGCTGGCCGACCCGCCCATCTACCTGCGCTCCGGCGACCGCAAGATCCCGTATGAATTCTGGTTCGACATTGTGCAGGCGGTCAACCAACACGAAGTACGCGCCGAGTTCAGAATTGACTTCGAGGAGTCCGGAGCCCGCCTGCTGCAGGCGTTTGGCATCCCCGATCGGTTCCCCGCGGTTGTTCACGACGACGAGCTCACCCGCGTCTACATGGCCGGCGACTTCTCCGATAGCGGTCACTCGCTCGGGCCGGCGTGGATGGCGGGTGTGACAACACTGCGTGAATGGATGGCGCGTATGCACCTGATGCCAGACGACACGCGGCTGACATGGGAAGTCTATGCGCCGCTGGTCGACCGCATCATCAAGGCAAGCGCCGGCGAGCCCTTCAAGTGATCCGCTCCGTGGCGGTCGTTACGACGGTCGCGGTCCTTGGTTGCGCAGCCCCGGTCGTCTCGCCCACCGACAAGGCCCGTTGCGCGCGGCCCGATCCCGTCGCTGAAGCCAAGCGCGCTGTGGCAGCCCTGCGCGTCGTTTCGTTCAAGTCGCGCCCGATGTACGACGTCGGCGCCGGCAGAAAAAGCGTCACATTCACGCCCAGGGACGCCGGACCGGACGCCCGCGCGGTGATCACCTTTCCCTTCCCCGGTAAGTTCGACGGGGCACCCAACGGCTTTGAGCGGTTGAAGTGGCGCAGCTATACCTATGACAACGCGCTGTACGCCCTGTGGCATACGGCCAACGGCAACCAGGAAGACGCCGCCGAGATCCTCGCGACCCTCGCCGCGCTACAGAGACTCGACGGCGCTTGGGGTTTCTCGTTCGACGTGCGGCACGGCAGCTTCTACAACGCCGGATACGTGCGAACCGGCGCGGTCGCGTGGGTCACCTACGCCTTTGCGATGTATGCCGAGGCGTTCGATGACGACAGATTCGCCGGTCCAACGGTGCGCGGAGCCAAGTGGCTGGATCGGCAGGTAGACGCCAAGACCGGACTGCTGCGCGGCGGCAGCGGGCGCTGGATCGACGGGGGCAAGTCCTTCGAGCCCGGATACGTCGCCGATTGGTCTTCCACCGAACACAACGTCGACGCCTACTTCGCGTTCAAGGCTCTGCGGCACGCTGGTTTCCAGACCCGGACCGACCCGGCCGCGCTCGCCACGTTGATCGCAGCGCGCCTCTACCTGCAGGACGAAGGACGCTACGCCCAGGGGTTGCAGCCGACGGGACACGATCGGATCAGCGCGCTCGACGCAGCGGGTACGTGGACCGCGCTCTTCGATGTCTCGCGGGGCGCCAATAAGCGCGCAGTGTCAGCATTGGCGTGGGTCGATCGGGTTCATGGCGTCAACGACGGCGGGTGGCGCGGCTACAAACCCTATCAAAAGGGCCCCAACGTCTGGTTTGTCGAGGGCTCCATCGCCCGGGCGCTTGCCGATCATCGGCTCGGGCGAAAGCAAAGGGCTCGAGCGTTCGTTTCCGAGGTGGCACAGCTGGCCTGTATCGCCGGCGGACCGCTGCTCTATTCGACGAGCTGGGCGCCTGACTTCCCGGCTACACCTGCGGCTGCACCCACGCTCTGGTTTGCGCTGACGGTGCGCGAAGTGAGCGCCGGAAAACAGCCGTTTCTGTGGCGCTGAGCGCTAGAGAACACTGTGATCGCCATTGTCTAGCCGCTGCCGGTTGACGTCAGCATCGTTTCCGCTATGATTGCGCCCCCGATCCAACGGGGACCGTACAACTTATTGAAATTGTTATAGAAATCGCGCTTCGACGGGGTCGGTTCCCGAGAGCCGACCGAGCCGGCCGCGACAAGGACAAGCCACATGGATATGCAGACGCTGCTGCTCGCGTCATTGGGCTGCGGAGTACTCGCGCTCGCCTACGCGGGCTGGAAGTCGACTTGGATCAAAGCCCAGGACCCCGGTACCGACCGCATGATCGAGATTGGCGGTTACATCGCGGATGGTGCGATGGCCTTCCTGTCTCGCGAGTACAAGGTGCTCAGCATCTTCGTCGTCGTGGTCGCGGTTGCCCTCGCCGGCCTCAACGCCGGGCTCAAGGGGAGCAGCTGGCACATCGCAATCAGCTTCGTCGCGGGCGCGATCGCGTCTGGCCTCGCAGGATTCTTCGGCATGAAGGTCGCGACGATGTCCAACATCCGAACCACCGCCGCAGCTCGTAAGGGTCTGGCTGGTGCGCTCGACGTCGCCTTTTCCGGTGGCGCCGTAATGGGCATGAGCGTGGTCGGCCTCGGTGTCGTCGGCATCAACATCCTGATGCTGCTGTTCACCAACATGTGGTCGGACAACCTGCCTCTCGCGGTGCAGGTCACCACGGGCTTTGCGCTCGGCGGCTCGTCCATCGCGCTGTTCGCCCGCGTTGGCGGCGGCATCTTCACGAAAGCCGCAGACGTCGGCGCTGACCTCGTCGGCAAGGTCGAAGCCGGTATCCCCGAAGACGACCCCCGCAACCCCGCGACAATCGCTGATAACGTTGGCGACAACGTCGGTGACGTGGCCGGGATGGGCGCTGACCTCTTCGAGTCGTACAACGGCGCTATCATTGGCGCGATGGTCCTCGGCGCCGCGCTGTGGAAAAGCGGAGACGCAGCTGCGCAGGCCTCGGCCACCAACGCAGTTGTCCTGCCCCTCGTGCTCGCGGGCGTGGGCATCATCGTCAGTGTCATCGGCACGTTCTTCGTGAAGATCAAGGAGGGCGGCGACCCGTCCAAGGCGCTGCACACCGGTACGTTCGGCGCGGCCGCCATCATGGCCGGCGCGACCTACTTCATCGCCAACCACTTCGCTGGTGGCGGCTTCGCTTTCGTGGGCCGTGAGAACCCGGTCAGCGGCACGGACATCTTCCTGGCGACAATCGGCGGCCTCGGCGCCGGCGTGCTCATCGGCATGGTCACCGAGTACTACTGCGGCACCGACAAGCCGCCCGTCATGGAGATTCGCGAGCAGTCCAAGACCGGCTCCGCCACCAACATCATCGCCGGCCTCGGCGTGGGCATGCGGTCCACCGCCATCCCGGTTCTCCTGATCGTCGCCGCCATCCTCATCGCATACACGTTCGCCGATCTCTACGGCGTGGCCATGGCCGCGTTTGGCATGCTCAGCACGACCGGTATCCAGCTCGCCGTGGACGCCTACGGCCCCATCGCTGACAACGCCGGCGGCATCGCCGAAATGTCCGAACTTCCCCCCGAGGTTCGTGAGCGCACCGACAAGCTCGACGCTGTCGGCAACACCACCGCCGCCATCGGCAAGGGCTTCGCTATCGGTTCGGCCGCGCTCACCGCGCTCGCTCTCTTCGCCGCCTTCCGTACGCAGGCTGGCGTCACGTCGATCGATTTGACCGACCCGAAAGTCATGGCCGGCTTGTTCATCGGCGGCATGCTGCCCTTCCTCTTCTCGTCGATGGCGATGAAGGCGGTCGGTAGCGCTGCGATGGAGATGATCAAAGAAGTGCGTCGTCAGTTCCGCGAGATCCCCGGCCTTATGGAAGGCACCGCGACCGCGGAGTACAGCAAGTGCGTCGATATCAGCACCGCAGCCGCCATCCGTGAAATGGTCAAGCCGGGCCTGCTCGCCGTCATCGCGCCGATCGTGATCGGTGTCTGGAGCCCGGACGCGCTCGGTGGCCTGCTCGCCGGCACGACGGTCTGCGGCGTCATGATGGCCATCTTCATGTCCAACGCGGGCGGCGCCTGGGACAACGCCAAGAAGCAGATCGAAGGCGAGCCCAAGAGCGAAGAGAACGACACCGGCAAGGGTTCGCAGTCGCACAAGGCTTCGGTTATCGGCGACACCGTCGGCGACCCCTTCAAAGACACGGCGGGCCCGTCGCTGAACATCCTCATCAAGCTGATGAGCGTTGTAGCGCTGGTCATCGCGCCGTTCCTCGCCAGCATCCACGGCTAGCCAGCATCCACGGTCGGACTGAATCCACGCCAGTCGCCGCACTGTTTGCGGCACGGGCTTGGAGCACGGTCGCCGCGGCGGCATACTCGGACGCCATGCGCGATGGCTTCGCAGTTTCTGTCGGTTTCATAGGTGCGGCGTCCGTCGCCCTCGTGGCGCTGCTTGGCGCGTGCTCCGATGAGGCGGACGAAGAGCTACCGCCGGTCGGGCTCGCCACGCACATCGACAAGCTGCTCGCTGATCCATCGCCGCTGCCCAGCCAACGGTCCGACCTACCTGCCGCCGCAACGCCGGACGTCCCGCCAGCTGCACAACAGGATCTCGCCGCCGTCGGTGCGCACGGGACCGACCAGGTAGACGCCAGCCCGCCCCCTGCCGCCAAACCGGACACGCCCCAAACCGCCGCTGACTCAGCGCCCGCTGCCGCGCCACCACCGCCCAAGCCGCCTCGTGCCGGCGAACCCCGCAAGAAGGCGCCGACGCGCCGGCCGGCGACTCGAAAGCGTCCACGCAGCAAGACCGCGACGAAACGAGCGTCGGTCGCCAGGCGTAGCCGTCCGCCCAAGGCCTCCCGCCGCCCGTCGCCGCCGCCACCGATGCCCGCTCCGCCCGCTGGGGCCTCACCACCGCCCGGCTTGGACGCGACGGACCTGTATCACCTCGGCGATCAGCAGCTCCGACAGGGCAAATACAGCGCCGCGATCTCCAGCCTCGCCGCCAGCCACAAGATGCGCCCCAGCAAGCGCACGCTGACCAAGCTGGGTCAGGCATATTTCGACGCCCAACAGCTGAAGAAGGCCGAAAATGTGCTGCGACGCGCCGGGACCCACGCGCCCGCCATGTTGATGCTCGGGACGCTGTACCAGCAGACCGGGCAGCAGTCGCGCGCCCGCAAGGTCTACAAGGCGTTTCTGACCAAGTACCCTAATCACAAGCGCGCGACGTGGGTGCGTACGATCCTCCAAGCCCTGTAGCCGGCCGTCCCGCACGGGGGTCGAGGAGAATTCCATGTTGAACCACGCCAGCCGCGTCACTGTCGCCTTTTTGGGTGTCGCTCTTGTCGTTGTCGCCTTCGGCTGCAGCCGCCGCAAACCGGCCCCTGCAACAGCGCCGTCCGCCAACCATGGGGCGCAGCCAGTCACCGCTGTCGCCCAGGCCGCGAAAGCCAAAGCGGCCAAGATTGCCGCCACGCAGCCCACCACCGGCAATGTGACAAGCACGCCGAGCGAGCATGTAGCCAGCGGCAAGCCGATCGCGCCCCCCGAAAAGTACCGGAGCGTCGACGCCAAGTCGGGCGGCGTCTACTACGGCAACCCGCAGATGCAGCTGGACAGCAAGACCCTGCAGGACGTCAAGAACACGATCGAGCAGACCTGCGCGTTGCTCGAAGAGGGCGTCGATCTGCTCGAAACATACGCGAAGACGCCCGAGAAAGCGGCCAAGGCGCTCGACAAGTACCGCGACAAGAACGCCGACCGCATTCAGCGTGTGTTCAAGTCCGCGAGCGACATCAAGGCGCGGCTGCGATCGGCCGGTTACGACCAGGATATCCCCGCGGAAGTGCGGCCAGACTTCGAAAAGCGCATGGGCGCGATCCAGGAGCGGCTCGAGAAGATGCGGACGACGTACCGCGAGCACACCGACGTACTCGAAGCGTTCGGCCGACTCTTCCCGCGGGGCCCATGAACCGATCGCCGGACGCGGATGACGCCGCGCGCTTTCTGGCATTCCAACTGCGCCTGCGGACCGCCCTTCGCAGGCCGCCTCGCTGGTCGTGGCTGCTGGCTGCGGTGCTGGTGGCGGTGGGTGCGTCGACGCTCGTACTGGGCGCCAAGAGCGTCGACGGTGGGGCGCTGCAGGTCATGCTCGCGGCGGGTGTGATCCCCGACAAGATCCTGCAAGGCCAGTGGTGGCGCGTGTTCACGGGCACTTGGCTGCATCAATCGTGGCCACACCTGATGGTCAACGCGATCGGCCTTGTGCTGGTTGGGCGGTACGTCGAGGCAACATTCGGCGGCCTGCGGCTTTGGCTGATCTACGCCACGGCAGCCCTCGGTGGCGTCGTTGGAACAGTGGTCTCTGGCCAGACCGTCTCCGTGGGCGCTTCCGGCGCTGTTTTCGGACTCGTAGGCGCGCTGCTGGCAGTTGGATGGCGGCTGCGACGGAAGCTCAGCAAGCCGCTGCGTCAGACGTTGATCGCGATACCCGCGGCCGTTATCGGCGCCGCGCTCATCATGCAATGGATCGCGTCCACCGGCGTCGCAAGCAGCCAAACCGACGGCTGGGCGCACGTCTTCGGCGCTTTGACCGGCACAGCCGTCGCCTATCGGCTGGTGATCTCGTTGCGCGACGCTGGCGGCGAGCTGTTGGTCCCGCGTGCGCCGGGTCGGAGCCGCGATGCGATGTGGGTCGTGATCGGTGGCGCAGCGCTATTCGGCGCGGTGATGGTGGCGGGCGTCACAGCGTTTCCCTTGATCGACGAACCGATCCAGATCGACGTGGTCAATCCACAGGTCGTGCAGGTCGACAACGTCACGTTCCGGGTGCCCGCAAGCTACGGAAGCGGAGTCTGGCGCGAAGGGCGTTGTGATGGCGAGTTGACCGGTCTGGCCTGGGCGCTGCGTTCCGAGCGGATTGCATGCCACCGTTTGCCGCTTGGGGGCGTGCTCTTGATCGGCCGGCGCAACCGGCTGCTCACGCAAGACGATGGTGACTTCAAGGCGATGCGAACGGCGAACCAATCCGGCGAATGGACGTGGCGGCAGGCCGGCGTGATGCTGTACCCGATCGCGCAACAGTGGCTGTACATCATCGCGGCTCCTCAAGCGCTGCATCCGACGTACAAGCGCGCATTGACACCCTTGCTGCCACCGCGCGGGCAAGCCACCATCAGCCGCCCGGATCCGCCTGGAATCTCGGCGACACAACCCTGATCCAAGCGCGTACCTTCGCCGCGGATGGAGCCCGACACGTGACCGCGATCGCCGCAAGAGCCCCTGGGACGACGCGCGGACGGCAGCTGCTGGTTGTCGCGCTCGCCGTCGTGCTTTGTGGTGGCGCGATCGGCTGGCGTGTCTACAACGCCGCGACCGCAGGCGAGGGGATCGAAGGCGCGATGGGAGCGCTGGAAGCTGCAGGGGCCGAGATCCAAAGCCGCCCGTGGAAGCCCGGCTACGACGTCCCGCTGCAGGCGCATCCGCAGAGCAAGAACGGCCAATTGCAGCAGCCGGTCGCGAGCTTGCTCAAGGGCAAACAGGTGGTTCTGCTCAACTTCTGGGCTACGTGGTGTCCGCCTTGTCTGGACGAGCTCGCGTCGCTGCACTTGCTGGCCGGCCGGCTTCATAGCGATGGCGTGCGCGTGCTGGCGGTTTCCTACGACGATGACTGGAAGACGCAGACCCGTGTCCTTGCCGAGAAGCTCGGTGCCACGATGCCATCGCCGATCGTCTGGGCGCGGGATCCGCAAGGCCAGGAAGGGCGTGAAGACGCGATGATGCGAACGCTCGTTGGCACGCGGAAGCTGCCGGAGACCTATGTCATCGCCGATGGCCAGATCATCGCGCGATTCGTCGGCGAACAGACGTGGACCGACCGCAACATCGAGCGCTCTGTGCGGCGACTTGCACGGGCAGTTCGTTGACCGATTCCCCCGCAGTTGACGACCAGCCGCTGTCCGAAGACGGCCCGGTCCAGCCCGTTCTCGTGCCGCCGCGGGGCCTTGTCGCCACCATCCTTGTGATCATGGGCGCGCTCGCCGTGTGGACGGTCTTGAACCCCACTCCGCTCAAACCCGTGCGCAAACCTTCGCTGCGCCTCGACTCGTGGCGACCTTCACCGGCGGCATTGCAGCGCCTGCAGGTGCGACGTCAGGCGCTTTTGAACAAGGGCGCGGCGACATCCCCCGCGGCCAAGAAACTCGCGGCGGCGATCGCGATTCGGCTGCCCGGCTACTTCACACTCGAAAAGCAGCTTGGGGTCGAGGGCGCCAAGGCGAGCCCGCGGGCACGTCGGAGGCTGGCGGAGATCGAAGAGTTGGTGCGCGGTTATGCGCTTGCGTACGGCAACGAAGCGCTCGAGGCGCTGGCGCTCTTGTTGGCGCGCCATGTCGGTTCCAAGGTTGAAGCGGGCCTTGTCTTCGCCGTCTCCAACGGCACCACACTCGCGGCTTTGGCGCAGGCGGCGACCCCGGTTGCAGCGGTGGCTGAGATCGAATCGGCTGCTCCGGGGAGCGCCAGGGCGATCGGTCGCGCGGGCCTCGACTCCTGTGTGCGCGGTCAGCGGGTCGATCCGGCTTGCACGCTCGTGATCCAGAGCCTCATCCAACTACGAATCCTCGGATTCGCACGACGGGTGCCCCCGCCAAGGCCCGCGATCGCCACCGAGAGCCTGCGCTTGTTGCTCGCCTATCGGATCGAAGCTCACACCGGTTTGTCGTCGTCCCGCAAGCTGCAGCTGCTCGACACCCTTGCGGCCGACGACGCGACGTATCCAGCGACGTATGTGCGCGCCGTGCTCCTGGCTCGCGCCGGCAAATATCGGGCCGCCGCGGTCCACTTCGACAAGGCGGCGAAGAAGGGCCAGAACCCGCGAGCCGCCCGCGCCAACGCCCGATGGTGCCGCGAACATCTGAAACGATAGAGCACCGAACAGCGGTGTTTTTTTTGGCGGACGACTACTTCTCAACGGCCGCGCGAAGCTGCTGAACGGCTTCGATGAACACATCGCCGCGGTGCGCATAGCTACGAAACAGACCGAAAGACGCGCACGCGGGGCTCAGCAGGACGACTCCCTTCGGTCCGGCCAGGCTCCAAGCCTCGGCGACGGCGTCGTGCATCGAGTCGCGCAAGCAGGTCGACACCGTGGACGGGAGCGCGGCGGCAAGGCGTTCACGGCTCGCCCCGATCAGGACCGCAGCGTGCACACGCTCGCCCACCTCGGCAGCGAGCTCGGAGAAATCGGCGTCCTTTTCGCTTCCGCCAGCGATCCACACCAGCTTGTCCTCGTGGCCGCATACGGTGGCGCGCAGGCCGGCGATGGCGGCGTGGGGGTTGGTCGCCTTGGAGTCATCGATGAATCGCACGTCGGCGATGGTGCCAACCGCTTGCAGCCGATGTGGCGCGGGCACGAAGGAGCGCAGACCGGCCTCGATCGCGGCGAAACTCAACCCGGATGAAAAGGCGGCGGCAGAGGCGGCCAGGGCGTTGGCGACGTTGTGGAGGCCGGGCAGTGGGTTGCCGGTGTCGGCGCCAAGTTGGGCTGAAGCCAGCAGGTCGATGACGCGCCCGCCGGTGGCGAAACGAAGCGTTGAGTCCCTGTAGAAGAAGCCGTCTTCGCGCGATGCCCTGACCGAAAAGCCGATGTGGCGAGCGGCGGGAGACTGCTCATCGATCATGGAAAAAGCGCGATCATCGGCGTTGAAGATGACCCGATCGCCGGTCCCGCAGCATCGGGCGACGGCGCGTTTCGCGGCAGCATACGCGTCGCGATCGCCCGAGAACCAGTCGTCATGGTCCCCGGCAACGTTGGTCAAAACCGCGATATCAGGTCGAAACCGCACGCATGTAGCGAGCTGAAACGCGCTGACTTCGGCGACCACCCATGTCGTCGCTTCGAGCTCGTCCAACACCTCGCACAACGGCGTGCCGATGTTGCCCGCGAGGCACACGTCATCGCCATTGGTCTGCAACAGATGGGCGATCATCATCGCGGTGGTCGTCTTGCCGTCGGTGCCCGAGATCGCGATCAGCCGGTGTCCGCCGTCGTCGGCGCGGTCGAGGCGGAAGAAGAGCTCGACCTCACCGATCAACGCCCCCGCGGTCGCGTCTGCGCGCCGATACAAAGCGGTGTGAGGCGCGATGCCCGGTGAAAGGACGCAGATCTCTGCGGGCCGCGCGATGTAGCCGCCGCCAGCGCGCCAACGAACCCGTTTGTCGAGCTTGGCCACAGCCGCTTCGAGTTGGCTCTCGTTGCGGTCGTCGTACGCCTGGACGTCGGCACCGCGCCGCGCAAGCACGTTTGCAGCAGCGATTCCACTGCGGCCCAGGCCCAATACGGCGAACGCCACACCGCGAACATCCGACCACGCTGTGGTCTGCAAGAGCCGCTGGCCCGGTGTCATCGTCGCGTCGTTCATCGGCCGCTTCCCGACCCCTCAAGCCCGCGCCCGGCGGGCCCTCACGTAACCATCCGCAACGGCGAACAGGTCGTCGCCGCCGAAGAAAAGCACGGTCGAACCGGGCTCGACGGTCTCGTCGAGGAAGGGCGGAATCGCGTCGAGGTCGTGCACGTAATTGACCTGATCACATCGCTCGCCGATGCGGCGGCACAACAGGTCCGTGTCGACGCCCGGGATCGGGACTTCGCCGGCCGTGTACAGCTCGGTGACAACGACGCGATCGGCCTCGGCAAACGCCTCGGCGTAGTCGTCCTGCAGGTAGTGGATCATCGTGAACCGATAGGGCTTGAACACGGCGACCACATCGCCGCGGGCTTGCTCACGCGCCGCGCCGAGCACCCGTCGGATCCCGGTTGGATGGCTGATGTAGTCCTTCACGACCTCGACACCATCGGCGTCGACGAGGGTGAACCGGTTTTCGAGCCCGCGATAGGCCGGCGCTGCAGCTGCGATCACATCGAAGGGCACGCCGACGACATGACACGCGGCCATCGCGCCGAGCACGTTGCTTGCGTTGTAGGAGCCGGGCAGGGAGATCGACGTGCAACCGAGCACACCATCGGCGCCGTGTACGGTGAACTGCGCGGACATGCGCGACGTCTGCAGGTCTATCCCGCGGTAGTCGGCGTCTTCGCTGGCGAACCCGAACGTCACGATGCGGTCGCCGAGGCCTTTTTCACGCAGCTTTGCGGCGATGGCGCGCGCGCCGGGGTCGTCGGCGTTGATCACGCACTTTTGCAGCCGCGGGTTGTCCACGAAGAAGCGGATCACGGCGGCTTCGAGCTTGTCCCAGCTGTCGTAGTAGTTGAGGTGATCGAGCTCGAGGTTGTTCAGGATCGCGATCTGCGGGCGGGTGTTGACAAGTGAGCCGTCGCTTTCATCGATCTCGGCGACCAGCCAGGTCTTTCCGTCGCGGGCGTTGTCGCCGAAATTCTCGAGCAGGCCGCCGATGATGTAGCCGGGTTCGTGGCCTGCAGCATCCAGCAACCAGGTTACAGCGCCGCTGACCGTTCCTTTGCCGTGTGTGCCAATGACGCCGACGCTGCTGCGGGTGTCGATCAACGCGCCGAGAACCTCGGAACGGTGCACCACGGGCATGTCGCGCGCGTGGGCGGCGACGATTTCGAGGTTGGTTTCCGGGATCGCGGTGGAGCGGACGACGACGTCGGCGGTGTCGAGCATCGAGGCGTCGTGACCGATCTGCACGCTGACGCCAAGCGCCCGCAACGCGAGCGTGATCTGCGATTCGCGGACGTCGGAGCCCTGCACGTATGCGCCGCGGGCGTGGAGCAGCCTGGCGACAGCCGAGACGCCGATGCCTCCGATGCCAACAAGATGAAAGCGGGTGTCGAGAACGTTCACATGCGCCTCCAGTGGGTCGGACGGGCCGGCTTTCTAACGCAAAGCGCGGGTTTTCGCGACGCCAATCAAGCTGCCGCCGCGTCGATCTCTTCTTCGAACCGCTGGCGAGTGCGACTACTTCCCGTCCATTCGCAGCAACGAGCGCGCGCGACGACGAACCCATGGTGCGGGATGTGTCTTGGCGATGCGGGTGATCGCTTCAACTGCGCGCCCGTCTCCGATATCGGCCAGGGCGACAAGCGCGGCGTCGATCACGGCGACCGCGGGCCGATCAAGAGCCTCGATGAGGACATCCACGGAAGCCTTCTTGCCGAGCCGCCCCAACGTGGCGATGGCGACCAGGGCGATATCCTTGCGGCTGGATCGTGCGGCTTCGTGGATCGCTTCGAGCTCCTCTTCGATGCCGCGTTCGCCGACTTCACGAACGGCGGCGACGCGCTGCCACACAGTATCGCTGGCAAGGTACCCGCGAACGGTCGCGTCATCGACGTGGCGCACCGCAAGCTGGCCGAGGGCATCGGACGCCGCGAAGGCCGCCGCCCGAACAACGCGAACCGCCGAGAACCGATCGAGCTTGTCGATATGGCGCGCGGTGACCGGAACCGCCGCTTGCATGGAGCTCAGCCCGATCTCCGGCCGCCCGTTTTCATCGCCTCGCTCGGCGTGGACCGTTGTCTTGATGTGCATTTGCCCCGCGCTGGCCGGCGCGTTCGCGGGGACTTCCTTGCCATCGGTACCGCGCAGCGTCGCGGTTATTTGCAGCAGGATGCCCACTTTCTCATCCCGCGACGCGGTCTTGGCGCACGACTTCTCGGGCTGATCGGCTTTGTCTTTCAAACCTGCGACATGTGGCAAATCGGCGAGCATCTTGGCGATAGGCTCGCGCAAGACGGTGGGCGAAAGGCGGGTCGCGGGATGGGCGACGACTTCAACGCGCACGGCCATCACACAAAAACGCGGGATTTTCGGCTTCCTGGCGACTTTGGTCTCGACTGACCCCGGAGCTTCCGGCTGTTTCGAGGGCGTCGCGTCTTTTCGGCCGCATCCTCCGGCCGCCAGACATAGGACCGCGCTGAAGACGAGGCACGTGGCAAGCGGATGGGTCACAGCTCGCCCCGAACGACGTTGGCATCGGCCATGACGCACAGCAGGTTCATCGCTCGGGATGCGCCGACGTAGTAGAGGCGACGGGCGCGTTCGGGTGGCCAGTGGTCGAGCTCGGTGAGGATGACGACGGGCGATTCGAGGCCCTTGTAGGCGTGGATCGAGCTGACGAGCACCGAGCCCGGCGTCGGAGACAAGGTGAGCCGGAGTCCAGCGATCGGTTGGCGCAGCTCCATGGTCGCGCTCTTTTGGGGACTGCGGCCGCTCAGGATCACGATGTCGCTGGCAGGGACCCCTTCGTCGGCGACGAGGCGCCACAACAGGCCAGTGAGCGCCTGGCGGCGGTCGGGGACGAGCGGCTGAACGCGGACGGGGACGCCGGCTGGAGATGCGCACGGTGTGTCGCGCAGCGTGGGTTCGACCTTGGCGAGGTGGCCGTGGATCGCGCGGGTGTTGCGCCAATTCGTGCGGAGGACGACCGCCTCATCAGCGCCGGGGACGGTGTGCACATGGCCGCCATCCAGCCCAAAGATGCGCTGCCGATCGTCGTAGAAGATGTAGCGAATGGCCGTCTCCGAGTCGACGCACAGAGCGTTGAGGGCGCGCCAATAGGAGGGGCTGAAGTCCTGTCCTTCGTCGACCACAAGCGCGTCGTAACGCTGTGGCAGACGATCAGCAGCCGCGATCACGCGCGCTGGAAGCTCTTCGCTGTAAAACAGGTGTCGCTGGCGTCCGGCGCTCGGGGGCTGGATGCCGCGGCGCTTGAGCTCGAGCAGGTCGTAGCAGAGCTCGTGAAAATGGATCGCGCTGATCCGGGGCTCATCGGCGCAGACGGCTTGCAGGTGGCGTCCGAGGGCCTTGTTGTAGCAGGTCAGCAGGACCCGCATGCCCTGCTCGGCGAGCATGTGTGCTTTGGCGATGGCGAGCACCGTCTTTCCGGTTCCCGCCGGCCCGTACACGGTCAAGCGACGCACCCGGGCCAGCATATCGAGCACCCCGACCTGCTCATCGCTCAAGGCGAGCATGTTTTCGCGGTCCCGGCGCAACCGTGCACCCAGGCGATCCCGCACCGCGGCAGGCGTCGCGAATCTGCGTTCGAGCACGCGCCACCACCAGCGCGGCGAAGCGTTGCCCGAGCCGCCGTCGCGGGCCTCGAAGTGGCTGAAGACACCGTCGATACGTTCAGCGATGGACCCGAGGCCGACGCTATCGATGACGCGGTCGGCCGGGGCGTGGCCAGCGAACCCATCTCGCGGCACGCGCATATCCGGGACAATGACAGCGTGGCCGATGACGGGTCGTACGGGAAGGGCGCCGGGGTCGGCTGAGAGAGCGTCGCCGAGCCTTTCGCCGTCGCGCTGCAAGCGGAGGAAGGGATCGTCGATTCGAACGGAGCCAACGCCGCCGCGCCACGTGTCGACATGCGGGTCGTAGCTGAGGCCCCCGTGAACGACGTCAAGCAGGATGATGCCGCGATCGGGGTGGGCGATCAGCCAGTCCGCGCGGCCGTCCGCGGGCAGAGACGTGGCGGGATCACGGTCGATCCAGGTCGGCCGATCCACGACGAGGAAGTTCGATTCCAGCTCGGTTGAAAACGTGTCGTACAGGCGCCGCTGAATCGACAATGTCTGACCTTTGCGGGGGCCATTTCCGGGAACCATACGCGCCATGTCGGCACGATAACCAACGGCGGGGATGAGGTCATCCGCCGCGACCGACAAGGGCCAGGAGCCGGGTGGAGACCGCGGGATCAGCGTCGCGGGCGAGACGACGGAGCCAACGTTGGCTGCCAGGGCTGTGATGTCGGAGTTCGAGCAACCGCTTGGCGTGCGTGATTGCGGAGTCCACGTCGGCGGCCGCCAGGGCGGCGCGGGTGGCGGTTCGGTAGATGGGCGCGTACGGCACGGGGCTCGCCATCGCGATCGCGGCCGTCTTGCGGGCTCCCCCGATATCGCCGACCGACAGCTGCCAAACGGCACGGTTGTTGAGGATGTGCGGATCGCGCGGCGACCATGCGATGGCCGCGTCGAGCAAGCTTTCGGGTCCGGGGCGATTGGCGATGAGCAAGCGCGCGGCGGTGACGGACGCCCATCGCGCGACAAAACGTGCGGCTTCACTCCCGGGTGGACACGTCACGTTGTCGACGCCGCAGTACGCCTCCGCTGCTTCGATGCCAGAGGCGACGGCGCGGCGAACATCCCGGTCGGAAACCGCGCCGAGCGTGACCTCTCCCGCCGGAAATCCGGGCCGGAAATGGGCCGCGACCTGGGCGTCTTCGGCCGTATTGCCAAGCTCCCAACCGACCGGTCCGTTGCGCAGGGGTGGGCGCAGCCACTTGGCCATCGCGGCGGCCATATCGCGCACATTTTCGGCTTTTCGGGTGGGTACGATCGCGGCGTCGAAGCCGGAGCGACCGGTCCGGGCGAGAACTTTCAACATGCGAGGTTGCCGCGCGAACACACCGGGCATGCAGAGGACGTCGGGGCGCTGCCCTTCGGCGACCTGGGCGTGAACGCAGCCGGACGCCGTGTGGTCGGCCGAGACGACAACGAGCTGTCCGGCGGGTCGACGCTGCAACCAGGTTCCCGTCCACCGGGCCATCGAGACGATCGACGCCGGATGCTGGGCCGCGATGGCGTCCGTGGCGCGCAAGCCGGCGATTGAAAGAAGGCCGACAAGCGCGACCACCGCGACTGCTTTTCCATGTGTCGCCAACAACTCGACCGCGGCCACACAGCCACGCGCCGCGAGCGCGCCGAGACCGAGCGCGACAATGAGCCCACACTGCTGGTCGACAAGGCCCATCGGGTTGATCAGGACGCTGTAGAGCGCATCCACCACGATCAATGCGCCGGTGGCAACGCATGCGCGCGGACTGTCTCGCCAAGCCGCCGCGACGCCGATCCCGGCGACCGGCAGGAGATACCCGATGTCGCGCCAGACTCCCGCTCCAAGGCGCATGACGGCCACGCCGGCGCCCGCAGTGCCGATATCGCTGTCAAAAGCGCGGCGAATGCTCGCGGCGGACAGGTGATCCCATAACGCCGCGGGCGTCGTGACGTCACCCCAACTGAATCCGGCGGGACGCGTGGCCGCCAGCGGCAAATAGGCGATCACGAGACCTCCGACAGCCACGAATGTGAGCCCGGCCGCGACGGAACCGCCAAGCCTCGTGACCCCGCCAGCCCGCAGCCTCATCGCCAGCACGACAATCAGCGTCAGGCCGGCAAGCAGCACCGATTCGGCGTGGATTCCAACCGAAATCGCGACGAGTCCCGAGACGAAGGCCAGCGCGCGCGGATGGTGATGCGAGGCCGCCAGCGCGAGACACGCGGCGTGCAACAGGACGAGCGGATACACCTCGGTCGCGATGGCGTGACGCACCAGGGACGGGCTTGCGACGGCCACCGCCAGCGTCGCCAACCACAACCACGTTTCGCCGGGGAGCTGTTTTGATCGCGAGCCGAGCAACGTCACCAGCCACACCAAAGCCGCCGCGACGGTCAGCACGGCACCGAGCAAGTGCACGCGCGACGATGCGGGACCGAGCGGAACCATCGCGATGGCGTGCCCGGCCAGGTTCAGCAGCGGAAACCCGGTGGGATGGGGTACGCCGAGATCGAGGGCCGTGGTTGCGAGCTCGCCGCTATCAAAGAACGCCGCACCGGGAGCAACAAGCCATGCGAATCCGGCGACCAGGGCGCCGGCGGCGAGGATGGATTCGGATGGGATCGCAGGGCGCGACCGCTCGGCGCGGCGCATCAGCAGCTACGGAGCCGGCGGGCAATACACCTCGACGTGGTGGGTCGGTGCCACCCCGCCGTTCGCCGTTCCGATACCGCCAGCAAGCAGCGCGCACCCATTGAGGGGGCCGCTGGCCGTGATCGGGGCGATTCCGGCGCCGTATCGGGCTTGTTCGAGGGGCACGCGGGCGTCGCCGACACCGTCTTTGTTGATGACGATGGCGTCGGACACGATCTGGTTTTTGGCGTCGACGCCGCCGGCCATGACCGCGCTGCCGTCCGAGAAACCGATCGCGGCAACGAGCGCACGGGCACCTCCGCCGGAGACGCCGGAGGCCGTCACGTTCACCTTGGAGAAGGTCACCTTGAAGGTGCTCGATGATGTGTCGACATCGAGGCGATAGGGCGCGATCGGGCTCGTGGACTTGGGCGTGCGGCCTTCGAGGAAGAGGCGCTGTCCCGAAGCGCCGAGCAGGTAGAACCGGTTGCCAGCCCGAACCAGCGAACCGCCGTGCGCCTGTGGCGGCGGCGTTCCTTCGACGTTCACTTCGTCGAACGTGTCGGTCTGCGCGTTGTAGACCTCGGCCAGCGGCGCGGCGGAGCTCTTCGCGGAGCGGCCGCCGATGATCAGCAGATGCGTGCAACCGCTTGCGCTCGTCTTCACACAAGCCCAGGTCGCGTTGGCGCGACCCGTTTTCATCTTCGCCTTTGCCTCGTTGCAGTCCGATGAGCCGGAGCTGACGTTGCAAAGGAGCGCTTCACCCCGGCGCGGAATGTCGCCAGCGGTCGGCACGGGAACTTCAACGCCGCCGGCCACGAGGACCCGGGTTCCGGCCGATGTCGCGACCTTGGCCACGACCGGCAGCGCGATCGGACCGGGCAACAACGTTCCGGAGGAGGACTTCTTGGTCACGTCGACATGCCACACAGCTTTGGATACCGGGCAAGCTGCAGCGCCGCCGGCGCATTCGGCGTCCATCAAGCCAGACACAACACCTTGCGGCACGATCTTGATGCGCACTTTGCCCTGCCCGCCGACCTGGACAAACGTCGAGTCGGTCCACGGGATCGCGGTGCCCAGCCCAACGCGCGCCTCGACGCCGAAGTTGTCGATCGAAAGCGCGGTGTCGAGGAATCGGCCAAGGGTGGGATCGAAGACCTCGACGCGCTCTTTTGTCGCCGTCCAACGCCCATCGAGCGGTTGCACAGAGAAGCCGCCGCTGATGGCCACGCGACCATCGGGCAGGGCCACGACGTTGGGGAAAGCGCGGCCGGCGCCTCCGTTGAGCGGAAACAGGCTGTCGAGGTTGCATTGGTTGTTGACGCAGGTAGCAGCCGGGTGACCACTTGCTCCGCGGCAATCGCTCTCTGTCGTGCACGACAGCTTCTGCACTTCGGCACGCTTGATCGCGCTTGCCGTCGCCAGCCCCGTGAACTTACCCATGCGGTAGGGCTGAATGTAGTAGGGCGTCTTCGTCGCGTCCTTTTCGGTGCCGGGTGCGACCGTGATACCGCCTCGGTAACCGCGGACCGTCAGCTTCGTGCAGGCGTCATCACTGTAGAGGTTGACCAGGATCGAGTAGTCGTCCCGCGCGGGCAATTTGTCGAGCGTAAACGCGTTGTTCGACGAATCCGCGCCGGTCACGTACGGGATGCAACCGAGCTCGAACTTGTGGACCTTGGTCAGCGACGTCACGGGGCCGTTGAAGACCTTGACCTCCATCGCCTTGACCCCGGGAATCACGCCGGTCAACGCGAAGGAGAACGTGCCGAGCTCGCCGTCATCGCCCATGTCATCGGCCGCGCAACCGGTCGCGACGAGCGCACCGAGGCAGACGAGGACGGCCGGAAAACGGACCCATGCCCGCGAAACGAGGCGCTTCATGATCCGCCTCCGAACACCGGGTCGAGGTGGGCGTCGTTGCTGTCCAGCGAGAACGCGGCGTTGCCAAACTGCTGCTCTTCGTCCTGTTGGGTGAGGGCCCAAACGGTCACGCCGACGGCTGCGCCAACCACGACGACACCAGCCCAGAAGTACCAGCGCTGCGTCAACGGAGTCGCCACCACGGGCTTGGTGCCAACTTTCGTCGCTGCTTGGGGCAATGGATCCAGCTCGACGATGCGATCGATCGTCTTGCCCGACGCGATCTTCACCGACTGGCTCCAGTCCTTGTATCCGGCGCGCACGACCTTGATGCGGTAGGTGCCCGGCTGCAGGTTGATCTTCAGTCCGGACAGTGACGAACGGCCCGCAAGCTTGTCATTGACGTACACGAGCGCCACGCCGCCACCGATGAGTCGGACGTGCAAGACGCCCTGCTTCACGGTGCGTGTCTGCGGCAGGTCCACCGGCCCGATCAACACGAGCAACCCGTTCGCGGCGGCCTTCTTGGGGCGCGCCACGTCGGGGACTTTTTGGACCGTGCTTTGGGCGACCCGCGCGATCGGCGAATCCTTGCTCTTCATCTGCACAACGCGCATCGACCAGGAGTAGCCGCCGCCGTCCGCTTTGGTGATTTCGCTGTAGACAACGAGGTTGGCGCGGTACTTCTTACCAATCTTCGAAAGGCAGCTGACGCCGGCCTCTGTGCACTCGAACTCGAACATCTCCTCGACGAGGTCGGTCTTGGAGACATGGATGCGGTAGTGCCGATATTTGCGGGCTTTGCGGGCCAGCGACTTGGTCAACGCGATGCGTTCCTTGTCGCCGACTGCGGTGCCTTCGACCCGCAAAATGAGCACCGATTGTTTGCCGCGAGCGAGCGCGTCGGACGGCGCCGTGAGGAGCACAGCGGCGCCCAGCGCGGTGGCCAGGACAAGCGCGACCGCCCTGGTGGCGCGCATACGGTGCGAGAGGCGTTGGTTGAGAAGAGTTGCCGTCATGGATGGTGCGTGGTCATTGCCCCCCTGCCACCAACATTGCCCAGTCGCCGACATTGCCCAGTCGCCAACACTGTTCAGTCGCCAACACTGCTCAGTCGCCAACATTATCAGTCGCCAAGATTGCTCAGTCGCCAACATCATCAGTCGCCAACATCATCAGTCGCCAACATCATCAGTCGCCAACATTGTCAGTCGCCGACATCGACGGGCCCGACAGCTTGGACGGGCGAACGAATGCATGAAGCCATGCGGGGCCATGCTAGATGCGCGCAGGGCGGTGGTCAACTTGATGCGAATTGGGCGCAATCCAATGGTTTCAAACAGTTGTGACCGATCACCCCGACGACGGGGGCGTGTGGACTTGTGAGAAATGCCCGATAGACTGCCGGCGCAGTCGTTCATGGAGGGCGTGGCATGGTCCAGCGTATCGAATATGCGGTTTTTCCCGACACGCCCGAACAGGCGCTGTTGACGACGGGCAACAAGATCCTCGGTCACGTTCACCGCAGTGACCTGACCTATCGGGGTTTTCGCGACTGGCTGCGCGAGCAGGGGATCTGGAACAAAGACACACTCGGCGTGGCGCTCAGCCTGTTCGATATCCACCACAAGAAGGGCGAGAAAGCGGCGCTTGGCGCGTGGGGCACCAAGTTTTTTGGGATCGACGAGCTCGAGGACCAGAAAACGGCGCTCTTCGAACGGCTGCTCGACCAGAACACGTTGCTCGTCAAGTACGTGATGGAAGCGCTGGACATGGAAGGCGGCGGGCGCCTGCACTCGACCTACGAGCTGCACCGGATGCTGACGAGCTACGTTTACCCGGGCCAGCAGATCCGGCTGCCCGACTTCCAGGCGTGGATCAAGTGGATGGTGTGCTCGGGGCGCATCAAGCTCATCGGGATCCGCTGGGGTCTGACCGACGAAGGCAAAGCTATCGTGCCGCGGCTGCGCATGATCGATGTGGACGAGTTCCTCGAGGAAGAAGAGGAAGAAGAGGAAGAAGCCGCAGAGGCAGCCGCCGAGTTGGCAGCACAGGAGGCAGCCGCGAACGCACCTGAGGCCGCCGCGACGGCAAAGCAACCCGCACAGCAAACCCAAACGAAAGCGGCCGAAACGAAACCGGCCGCCAAGAAGCCGGCCGAAACGAAACCGGCCGCCAAGAAGCCGGCCGCAAAGGCGAAAACAGCAGCGAAGAAGCCCGCTGAACCGGCGCCCGCCCCGCCCAAACCCAGCGAAGAGGATGCGCTCGATCTGCCGCCAGAGGCGCCGCCGATCGACGACGCTATATTCGAGAAGTACGCCGCGCAGTTCGAGCCTGAGGCCGAGCCCGCCGCAGAAGAAGCCGCCGATCCCGCCGAAGTTGCCGCGCGCCCACCCGTGCCGCGACAGACCATCGCCCCGAGCCGACTCGTCCGCGCCTCCGCCATCGAGATTGGCTGTACACACGATGCGCTGGACGTGGCCGAAGTGGTCAAACGCTTGCGCGAGCACGGCCGCCAAAAGGCACTCGGCGGCGGCTCATTGCTCGTGGCGTACGGCCTGGAAACGCGCCTGACTCGCACCGAAGCGGCGCGACACCTGTTCATGGCTGGATTGCTGGCGCGCCTGTCCGCGGAGCGTCCCGACGGATCGCTGTGCGACCTGTTCATTGAGCGCGTTGGCGGCCTCGGGCCCGCAGCCGTGTTGCTGGACCGTCCCGAGGCGCTGGCAGAGGTCACGGTTCGCTGGGGATTTGCCCAGGGCGATGCACCGTCCCGCGCGATTCGTGCCGCCTTGTTCGACGCCGTGATTGGCGGTCGCGCGCTTGCCCGAAAACAGGACACGCCAACGCTGCTGGCCGAAGCGCCGTCGACCGAAGTGCTCTTTGGCATGTTGAGCCAGGGGCTGCTGCGCGGCGCACCAACCGCGGCCGTGTTCTGGTTGATCCGCGAGATGGTCCGGATCGAGGCGTGGAAGCAGCCTGCCGCGCGTGAGGTCGCGTTCATCCCTTCGCGCGCCAACCGCATGATGGCCTACCGATTGCGCCTCATCGACAGCCACTTCGCGTCGAGCCAGGCGCGCTTGATCGACATCTCACGGACCCTCTGCAAGCTGTTGCCATCCGGCTCCGTCGAAGCTGCCGCGTTCGAGGACGTGGCCCCGGACGACCACCTGCGGTTCGACTGCCCGATGGTGCCGATTTGCCAGTCGCCCTGCGGCTACCGGTCGGGATCGTAGCGCCTTGGAACGCGGTTACCGCGCGCCGGTAAGCGGCCACAGATCGTGCTGCAAAGCGGCCCCAACTGCGGCCCGCTCTTCGGCGTGGTTGCCCTGATCGATCGAGGCAAAAGCGCGCTTCCAGTCCGCGAACGATCCGCCTGCTTGCCACGCCTGCCAGGCAGCGCGCCCCGTCTCCATCCCGCCCTGGGATAGCCGGTACTCGATCCATGCCCAGCGGGGCGAATCAAAGCGCACGTCGACCCGTGACGAAAGCGCGCGCTGCACACGCTTGAGCTTCTTCATCTGGGTCTTGATCGGCTCGAAGGGCGCCTCGGCCAGCGGCGTGTGGAGCTTGGGCACGAAGGGGGAGATGGTCATCGCTAGCGGGATGATCTTCGAGATCGCCAGGCACATCGCGATGAGCTCGTCGAGATCGGAGTCTTGCTCCTGGGGCAGGCCAAGGATCACGTACAGCTTCATGGACCGCATGCCGGCTTCTCGCGCCAACCGCGCCGCACCGATGAAGTGACGTTCACGCAGCCCCTTCATCATCTTGCCGCGCATCCGCTGAGACGCAGCGTCCGACGCGATCGTGATGGAACGGAAGCCGCCAGCGGCGAGCAGCGAAACAAACTCTTCGTCGAGTTGATCGGCCCGCAGCGAGCTGATTCCAACGCCCTTGCCGCGCTCGACCGCGGCCGCCAGAGCGCCCTTGATATGCGGCCAATCGCTCACCGCGGCGCCCACGAACCCGATCCGCGGTGCGCTCAGATAGGGTTCGTGATCGAGCGCGTCGACGACGCTTTGCAAGGGTGGGGAGCGCATCGGCGAGACCGGGGCCCGCACGACGCAGAAACGGCAGTAGCGCGGGCACCCACGGCTGGTTTCGAGCAGCGCCATGTCGCGGAATTCCGCCTCGCTGGAGTACCACTGACCGATCGCCGGGATGTGTTGGCCATACACCGCGAGCACGTCGGGCACCGCGTTGCCGTGGATCGTGGGCACCCAAAAGCCCGGAGTTTGCGCGGCGAGGGCCATCATTTCGGCCTTGGGCATCCCCGCTTGGAGCCAGTCGAGCAGCGATTGCAGCGCGACCTCGGCCTCCCCGATGACGCCGATGTCGATGAACGCACCTAGGGCGAGCACGTTGCTCTGCGTCAGCGGGCCACCGGCAATAACAGGCGGATCATCGCTGCTGCGTTCGTCGGCGAGCGGGTTGATGGACGCGCGGCGAAGCATCTCGGCCACGTGCGGGATATCGAGCTCGTAGGCGATCGAGAACAAGATCGCGTCGAACTGCTCGAGGCCCATGCCGTGCTCGAGGGAGCGTATCGGCAGGGCGCGGTCTGTGGTGAAGGCGTCGTCGGGCAATACAGCGCGCTGACAGCTGAGCTCCGGGCGGCTGTTGAGGATACGGTAGACCACCTGGTAGCCGAGGGACGCGCCCGCGACCCGGTAGGTGTTTGGGTAGCACAGCACACATTCGATGCCGGCGCGGCGCGTGAGCGTGCCGGTCTCATGGGCGAGAACATGTGCGTTGCTGGAGCGCGCCATCTAGTGGTCCGTTTTGGGAGTTTTGCTGAGTTGCCGGCCGTATGTCGGACCACTAGCTTTCATCTGCAAGGGGCCTCGCGGGGGAGGCCCCTCGGCCCGAAAAGCGTCGTTTTCGTGCCTCACCCCAACCTCCGCTGCGCGGCTGTATCTCGTTGCCGTCCATTGATCGTTTCCTTGCAACGAGACACCAGTGGTCCATTCATGGGTCTGCGCGGCCGTTTTTGGTGTCGCGGTCGTCGGATCGGCTTGTCCGCGACGAGACACTACGGAGTTCCGGCCTGGGTGTGCAGCCTTTCGATCGTGCGGCGGATCATGTGGCGTTCCGGCAGGCCGAGGCGCGCTGTGATGATGAGCGCCTCTCCGAGCGCGTCGCCGCAAGCCTGGCCGTTGCCGAGCATCCCCTCGACTTGGCCGAGCAGGTACAGCGCTGCGCCCAAACCCCGTGGATCACCGGCGCGGTGGGCTTGCACAGCCTCCTTCAGGGTGGCAGCCGCGGCGGTCTTCTTATCGAGCGCGACTTCGCAGCGCGCCCGAAGCGTGAGCAGATCGCCGAGTCCTGCTTTATCGAGCGCGTCTTGGTCGATCGCCTCGAGCGTCGCGAGCGCGGCTTCGTGTCGGCCGAGATCAACCTCGATCGTTGCCGCGTCGACCTGGCACAGCGCTTGCACCAACTCGTCGTCGATCGCCGCGGCCTGGCCGAGCGTCTTGATCGCGGTGGTGCCATCGCCGAGCGCGCGCTGACACGCAGCGATCCCGCGCAGAATGCTGCCACGCAGGCGGGGCTGGGAGACCATGGATTCGATCTCGAGCGCCCGGCCGAACGCAAGCAGCGCCTCGCGATGACGACCGATGGCGAGGTTGCTGTTGCCGCAGAAATACAGCGCGTGTCCGGCGATGTCGGGGCGCCCACTTGCGGCTGACTCTTCGGCGGCGTGCGTGGCGGCGAGCAAGGCTTCGTCATGCCGTCCGAGGGCCCGCAGCGCGCGACCAGCGACGAACAGGGCGCGGGCGTGCGACTCGTGGTCTTCACTTTCACGCGCGATCTCGGCGGCGTCGCGGGCGGCGTGGGCAGCATCGCGCGGTGCACCCTGGGCGAGCCGGACGTCTGCGCGCCGCGCCAAGGCACCGGCCCGGAGACGCAACAGGGGCTGGTCATTAGCCGCAGCGATGGCGAGTTCCACTGTCTCCGCAGCTGCGGCAGCGTCCCCGCCAGCAAGCTGCAGGGCTGCGCACAGATCCAGGGCGACCACCCGTTGGGCGACTGTTCCGACGGTCGCGGCCGCGTCGCACAACGTCTGGGCAGCCGCGATCGTTTCTTCGTCGTGCCGACCGCGCCGCAACCGGATGCGCAACATCGCGATCTCCGCGCTGACGACCGCGTCGAGGCGACCTGTTCGACGTCCGTCGGAAGCGGCGATCGACGCGGCCTGCTCGGCGGCATCCAGGCTCCCACCCGCGAGCGCAACATTGGCGAGAAGGGCGACGGTTCGAACCCGTCCTGCGGCGTCTCCGGCGGCGGCCCGAACCCGAGCGGCGTCTTCGAGGGCCTTGTGTGCGGCGTCGAGGCGACCAGCCTTGCGGGACAGCACGGCGAAAGCTTCGAGGCGACCTGCGGCGACACCGGGCAAAGCGGCGACCGCCGCGGAAGGTTCCCGCTGCTGGAGGGCAAACGCTTCGTCCCACTGCTCGTTGTCGACGAGCGCCAGGACCAGCTCGGCTTCGATTCCGGCGACCGCGACCTCCAGGCCCGCTTCCCGCGCCGCGTTGGCCGCGAGTGTGAGCGATTCGACCGCGCTTCGGGGATCCGCTTCTCGGCGTGCGACCGCGGCGTCGAGTCGCAAAGCGTCGATGTGCAGGCTCGTGGCGCCGAGCTCCCGTCCAGCTTCGGCGGCGACGGACAAGAGCAACCTGGCTGTTCGATTATCCCCGCCCGCGATGGCCTGGCGCGCACGAACAAGGGCGATCGTGGCGCGCGCGACCTGGTCTTGCACGGCCGCTGCATCCTCGACCCATTGATCGCGCAGGTCCGTTCCCGTCGCGGGCTTTTCGGGCTCCGCGCCGGTGGCTTGCTGGCCCGCAGGAGCTGCGTCGCCAGCGACTTTGTGGATGCGTTTGGCGACCGCGTCCTGGAGGGGCTGGGCGGCGCGATCTTCAGCGGCGGCGAGCGTGACATCGGCGTTGTCGAATTGTCCGGTCCGAAGGTCCGAGAGCGCCAAAGACGCGAGCGCTCGGGCAGCAAGTGGCGTCGAACCGGCCGACTCGGCGAGGGATCGGGCTCGCTGCCACCACATCGCCGCTCGCGCCGGTTGGCCGGCTTGCTCATTGAGATCGCCCACGAGCAAACACGAAGCCGCTTGCGCGCCTCGATCGTCCGCTCGCTCGAACTGCGCCATGGCCGCGATCGCGTCTCGATCCGCCTCGGCCACTTTGCCGATCGACGCATAAGCATGGGCCCGTTCGAGGTGCAGCCAGCCGGCGTGATTGGCCAGGGGAACGGTCGCAGGTTGCCCGATCCGCCGCTGCGCCAACGTCGCATCAACGAGCCCGATCGCCGCATACATGTCACCGCGACGCCGCAGCGCACGCACCATGTCGATCGCGGCGATGGCGTCGGATGCGGGGCCGGTTTGCTCGGTCATGGTGGATGCCTCATCCGCGGCGTCGTTGCTGACGACAATGGCCGCGGTTCACGGAGCGAGACGAAGGTACCATTGGCTCGACGCCACGTCCCCGAAGGCCCGCGCGTAGCCGATCACGATGTTACCTTGTGAACGATACCCGGCTTCAAGTCCGGTGCGGATCTCGAGCCCGGCCGACCCGACCCATCCTGTGCCCGATTGCTGCCGGCGCGTCGTTTCGCCGCGATCGACAAAGCCAGCGGCGTCGACAAAGACGACAAGCCAGCTCCGGGCGAGAAACACCGGCAGCAGCTCCAGCCCGGCGCCGTGATTGAACAGCGGCCAGTGGACCTGCAGCGACGTCCACCCCATGCCGTGCCCTCGCAGGCTACGCGCCTTGGCACCGACGGGCTGAATGAAGCCACGCACGACCGAAAAATCGCTCCCGGCGCCGCCGAAAAGCAGCGACTGGGGGTTGAAGAGTGGCAGCCCATGGATCGAATACGGCGCGGCCTCGTCCTCGAATACCTGGCCAAGACCGACGCGTGCTCGCCACTGCAAGACGCGGTGTTTTCCGAGCGGCCACATGTGGTTGGCGTGCATGTCGACCCGCAGCCGAGGTCGTTCGCTGAGCAGGTAGCGGCTGCCATAGCTGACAAAGAGCGAATGGCTCCGGAGCCGCTCGGGCACGACGCTGTTCAAATACATCTCCTGCCGGCTCCACGACACACCGGCTGACACGGTGGTTGTGCGTCCTTCAAACGGCTCATGGGGCGCGGGACCGTGCGGATCATGCTGGTCGAGCTGGCGGCGAAAGCGGTCGATATCGTCGGAAAGCGTGGTCACCGCGGCGCGCACATTGGCCGAAAAATCGAGCACATCCCGCAGCACGGGGTAGCGCCACGAGCCGCCCAACTGGGCGATGGCACGGCGATCGGCGACGCGATAGAGGCGGTAGCCACGGGTGAACCAGGCGGTGCTGTGCAGGTAGGTGGCCGCGGCCGTCCAGGTCGGTTCATAGCGCTGCCAGGTCCAGGAAGCTGAGATCATCGGCAACCTCAACGCGACGTCGCTCTGCATGGTCAGATCCCACGTGTGCAGGCGCAGGGCGTCGCGTCCTCCCGTGCGCAATCCGAGCGTCACGCCCTCGATTCCGCCATCCGCCGAGGCCGCGACGATCGGTCGCCAAGCCCGCGGCAAGACGCTCGCGAAGCTGCTGTACTCCGTCTCGGTTACTTCGGTTTTCGGCGGCAAGTAAGTGGGCCGCTCGATCGTGGATGCCGCGACAAGCCCGGAGCCGGCGGGCACATCAAGAACGTGGACCTCATCGCCTTTGCCATGCGGAATGACGAGGGCAGCGCGGCGACCGTCGGGCGTGATCGAGAAGCTCCGAATGCCGCGCGTAGACCGGGCGATCACCAAGCCGTTGCGCACCAGGTCGCGAAATGCGCCGCGATCGACGAGGTCAGCACCGTGTTGCGGATCCAAGCCCTTCGTAGATGGTGCCGGCGCGGGATGCTTGGGATCGTGGCCAGTGAGCTCGCTGGTCGGTCCAAAACGGCGGAGGCGCTGCCCAACCGAGTGCCGTTTCGCCGGTCCCCGGGGCCGCATGCGGGCATCGAGCGGCATCGAGAAGGCGTCCTGGAAACCATAAACACGCTGATATGGGCGGGCTTCGAGCCAATGCAGCGTTTGCCCATCGGCGCTGAAAAAGGGCTCTCGGCAGCCGAGTTCACAGACGAATACGTCGCTCTTGTTGCCGCTGACAAGATCGAGCACGACCACGCGTGACAGGCCGTTGTTGGGGATCTGCACGTAGGTCGCATGCCGTCCATCGGGGTGCATCCGGATGCGGCCTTTCGTCTCGCCGTCGCGGGTGACGCGTGTGCCTTCCCCAGGCAATCCCGCCACGGGAGGGCCGTCCGGCGCAGCTTGTTTGATCACCTCCGCAGCGGACCGTGGCGGCACCTTTGCGCGGTCGCGCCAGTGGCTCTCGATGTGTACACGGCGACGAAGCTCCTCGATCGCGCGATCCCACATCGCCTGCGCCGAGATCCCGTAAACCCGGCGATACAGCGCGTTGACCGCGAACGGGATGGGACGCTCACCATAGGCCTTGAGCAGCTGCTTGAGCTTGTCGGTGCCGAAATGACGCACCTGGTAGTCGAACAAGACACTGCCCCAGAGGTACCAGCTGTTGCCTCGCGGCCAGTCGAGGGGGCGTCCCGTCAGCTCGGACAGCTTGGGCACGGTCCCGTCGAGCACCGCGGCGCGCAGCTTCATCATGAATTGCGGACTATCGATGCGTCCGGTGCCGGCGCGATCGAAGCCGAGTCGGTGTGTCTCAGCCCAAACTGCGAGCCCTTCCAGGAAGAGTCGCGGCCAGTACTGGTTGGGCAAGTAGGAGCGGCCGAGGATCGCGTTGACGATGCGCGCGACGCCACCGTGATCGGCCATATGGAGCACGTGGGCGAGCTCGTGAAAGACCAATAGCCGCACCCAGTCGCCGTGCCCGGCCATATCGTCGAGCCAGCGTGGCCGGTACGCGCGGATGTGCACGCGGTCGTACGGCCTCACGTTCGCAAAACCGTTGGCGGCGTCACTGTAGTCGTCGATGGTGACGTGCACCGGCGTAGCGGGCCGATAGTTGAAGACCGGCGTGAGCGTCCGCCAGCCGTCCTCGAAGACGTCCGCGACATGCCGCGCGAAGGCGGTGTGTGTCTTGGGGTAGTGGATCTGTGCGTGGGTCGTTGTCAGCGTGCGCCATCTGATATCGCCGTCGTGACCATGCGCGGAGCTTCCGATAACGAGCGCTGCGGCGCACACGGCAACTGCGACGACGGCGGTGGCGACACGCTGCATGGCAAACGTTGAGCCTCAGAGCTTGCGGATCGAGGGGCCGTCAGCGTGCACGATCACCCTCTCCTCGCGCATCGAATCGGCCATCAGGACACGCAATTGACGCCGTTGTGGGCGCCCTCCGATGCGCGCAACTTGACCCATGCGCTTGCCGACCTGGATCCAGTCGCCGACCTGGTAGGGCAAATCATCGACGCGACGGGGAGGCTCCCGTTCGGCCAGCGGCTCGTGTCGGTGCGGCAGACCCTCGAGCAGTCTCTCAAGCCCGACGTCGGCCGAACACGCGCGGCAAGCCTCGTCACCTTGGAGCGATTCGCCGAAATGCGCCGCGATTCCTTGCCATAAACACGACCTGCGGCGCCAGAGGGCCAACATCGTCAGCAGCCTCTCGTGGCCGCGCAAACGGCGCGCGTCGATGAGCGATTGGTCCACCAGTTCGCCGCTTGGTTCGTCGAGCACGTGCAGGTCGCCGCCTTCGAAAGACCCGCCGATGCAGCCGGCGGATGCGAGCAATCTCATCGCAGTGATCGCCCGATGATCGCGCCGGTCGCGCCCGGCAAAACGTTGTCGAAAACGCGCCTCGGTCCATCCGGCAGAGACCCCGTTCATCTCGGCGATCGCCTCCCAAACCGAGACGATGGTTGCCGCGTCGGGGTGCGCGTTACGGACGTGCTGCTGGTGGATCGCAAGGTCGTCATCATCGAGCAGCGCCAGGCACAGGGACGGACCATTGTCGCGGCCAGCGCGCCCGATCTCCTGCGCCCAGGACTCCACCGCGCCGGGGATTTCGCAGTGTACGATCAGCCGCACGTCGGGGCGGTCGATGCCCATGCCGAAGGCGTTGGTGGCGAGCAACGCGGGTTCGTCCTCGGCGATGAATGCACGTGACAAGCGCTTGCGAGGCCCGGCGGGAAGGTCGCCGTTGTAAAAACGCAGGTGGACGCCGCGCTCCTCGAGTTCGGCGCGTAGCTTCTCGCCGCGGGCGATGAGGCCGGTGTAGATGATGGCCGCGCCGCCGATGCGCTTGAGCAGCTCCGCGATGTGCTCGGCCTTGTCGGTGATGCCGTGACAACCGACCACAGCGAGCCGGAGGTTGGCGCGGTAGACCGGCGCCCGGATGCGCACAACGTCGGTCATGCCGAGTCGATCGATGATGTCGCTTTCGACGCCTGGTGTAGCGGTGGCGGTGAGCGCGATCAGCGGCGCGGGATTGCCTTTCACCGTCGTGCAGGCCTTGGTGAAGGTGCCGAGCAACCGATAGTCGGGCCGAAAGTCATGGCCCCAGTGTGAGATGCAGTGCGCCTCGTCGATCGCGACAAGAGAGACGTCGGTTCGCTCGAGGGCGGCGCGAAACGCGGGTCTTCGAAAGCGCTCGGGCACGACGTACATCATCGCGAGTTCGCCGCGCTCCATGGCATCGAGCCGGCGCTGGCGTTCCCTGCGGGGCACGGTTGCGTTGATGAAGCTGGCCTTGATGCCCTGGCGGGTCAGCGCGTCGACCTGGTCTTGCATCAGCGCGACGAGTGGGGACACGACGATGGCGCACCCGCGGCCTTGTCGATGGAGCACAACGGCGGGGAGTTGGAAGCAGAGAGACTTGCCGCCGCCGGTGGGCAACACGACCATCGCGGCGCGACCCTGCAAAACCGCCGAGATCGCGGCTTGCTGGTGATCGCGTAGGCCGTCGTGGCCGAATTCTCGGCGCAGGACGTCGGCGACGTCGCTATTCATGCGGAAAATCGGCTACCTGCGTGCCGTCGCAAGCTGGCTTTGCAGGTGCGGCGGGATCTCGGCGTAGACGTCCGAAAAGAGCGTTGCCAGGGGCGGAGCCGGGCGTTTTTCGACGTCCTTGAGCAGCGACCGGAGCTCGGTGTCACATTGCATGCGCCACGCAGCGGCTGTCTTTTCGTCGATCACATCGCGCTTGAGCAGATAGCGTTCGATGCGGTGGATCGGATCGAAATCGCGCCACTGATCGGTGATGGATTCGTCGCGGTAGCGGCTGGGATCGTCGCTGGTGGTGTGCGCCCCGACCCGATAAGTCAGCGTCTCGATGAAGACCGGTCGACCGCCTTCGCGGACCCGTTGAGCAGCGTCGCGGACGACCCGATACACGGCGAGCGGATCGTTGCCGTCGATGCGAATGCCGATGAGCCCGTAGCCGTGGGCCTTGATCGCGAGCGACGGCGCAGCGCACTGCTTTTCAAAAGGCGTCGAGATCGCCCACTGGTTGTTCTGGCAGAAGAAGAGCAGCGGCAAACCAAGGCCACCGGGTCGCATGACGCCGGCGAAATTCATGGCGACGTGGAAATCGCCCTCGCTGGTCGCGCCATCGCCGATCGCAGCGAAACAGACGGGTCGATCGGGCGCCTTGTGCTTGAGCGCCATGCCGTACGCGGTCCCCACAGCTTGCGGGAATTGCGTCGTCATGACCGACGACAACGTGATGTAGTTGTGCTCACGCGACCCGTAGTGGCACGGCATCTGGCGGCCGGATGTCGGGTCGTCGATGTTGCCAAAGCAGTGCGAAACCCACGTGTGCAGCGGGTAGCCGCGATGCAACGCCATGCCGCCTTCGCGCAAGGCCGGATGGATCCAGTCGCGATGGTCGAGCGCCTCGGCTGCGGCGATCACGCCAGCTTCTTGCCCGGTCGCTGCACCGTAAAACCCGATTCGACCCTGGCGCTGCAGGGCGAGCATGCGCTCATCGATCACGCGCACCCGGACCATGGAACGCCAGATCTTCTCGGCTGTGTCGTCGGAAACACCGGTGTCTGCGTTCTCTCCAGCGACGGGCTGGCCCTGCTGGTTGAGGACCCGAAAAAGCCCGACAGCCTGGTCGGTGTCTTCGAGCGCGAAACTCGGATACGGCGTGGTAGCGGTTGCGTCGTCCATGGCGCGGATGGTGGCTGGTGACGCGGCTGCGGGCAAGGCATCATCCCGCCGCTTGGAGGCGCGCCGATGGCCATGGCAAACGCAACCCGACGTCTGCGACGCAGCATCCCGGCGATCGAGTGGGTGGCATGGGGCGTAGGGGCGTGCTTGTCGGCGTGGTTGACCGTTGGCCACCTCGTGAAGCTCACCGGCGCCGCGATCGACGCGCCGATCAACGCGGACTCGGTCCTGCTTGTCACCGCCGCAGCCGCCGTTTTCGTGCCGCTCCGAATGCTCCTGCTGGTCACGGCACCGGGCCACTACGCTGTCCGACGCGGCCTCGGTGAATCCCCGGCCAGCATTCTCGCTGGCATGCTGACCGAAGCGACGATTCTGGCCTCCGCAACCGTTGTCCCCACGCTGCTGTTCGGGGTGATCGCGGCGCTCTCCGATCCTGCAAATAGCCGCTTTGTGGACGCCCTGGCGCTGCACGTCGGGGGCTTGTGGACCGTTCACCTGCTCGCGGTTGCGGCGACAAATCGCGCGCTGGTGCGTGTCTTCGATGGTGGTGGCGCGTGGCGGGCCATCAGCGGCGGCGGCGCGTTCGGCCCCGCCCAAACCGCCCCCCTGCTCTACGCGCCGGCCGTGGCTTATGCCCTCGGATTGGTGCCGACCGCGCTTGCGATCGCGTGGCTCAACGGCAGCGGCGATTGGCAAGTCGCGAGCAACACCAGCGGGCTGCCGATTTGGCCCGTCTTCGCCTTCGCGGGCGCCGTGTTGACAGCGACGTTCGCCCGGGTCGACGTGACATCTGGTCGCGCCAAAGCAGCCGCCGGGCTGGTGCTGGTCGCCGAGCTGCTCAAGCGCGGATTCGTGCGATCGGAGGCGGTCGCCGAGCCGGGCGCGTGGTTGTTGGTCGCTGCAAGGGAAAAGAAAAGACGCGCTGCGCTGCAATTCATGGCGCGAAGTTGGGTCCGTCGTTACCCAGCCTCGCATGTCGCGTCCGTGGTGCTCGTCGCGTGGGCCGCGTGGCTCCTGCAGCCCGGATCTTCGGTCGTTTCCGTCGCCCTGGTCGCGCTTGGCATCGGCTTGTACTCGGTCTTTCGCGCCTACGACTTGCTCGGTTCGCTGCCCCATGTCGCGGCGGCGGTAGACACGATGACGGCACCTGTTCGCAGCCATGAACGGGCGCTTGGCGATCTCGCGATCGGCCTGGGTGTGCCCGGGTTGGCGGTATTGCTGCTCGGCTGGTCGGAGAACCAGTGGCTCGGCGCGGCGATCGGCGCTGGACTTTCGGTTGCGGCCGCGGCGATCGGAACTCGGGGCAAAGCGAGCCCGGCGCGTGCATGGATCGGCCGTTTCGGTGTGCTTCTGGTCCTGGTGGGCGTCGGCTTCGCGCGATGGGAGGTCTCGGTATGACAGCGCCCCTGGCCGCCCGCGCCATTCGCAAGTCCTACGGCAACCGCAGCGTGTTGCACGGCATCGATCTCGATCTCGAAGCGTCGACGGTGACGGTGCTACTTGGCGCCAACGGGGCCGGAAAATCGACGTTCGTTCGCATCCTCGCCGGGGAGATGTGGCCCGACCACGGTGTCGTCAAAGCCGGCGGAATCGACGCGCTCGGAGCCACGGCGCCAATCGATGTTGCGCACGTCGCCCAGGACGCTCCGCTGGCCGACTTTCTGAGCACCAACGAGCACACCGACGCCTTGATCGACCTCCGCGGCCTCGAGCCCGCCAAGACCCGCACCGCCGTGAAAGCCGTCGCGACGCGTTTGGGACTCGCTGGCCATCTCGATCGCCCGATGTACGCACTGTCCGGCGGCATGCGCCAAAAAGCGGCGCTCAGCATCGCCTTTGCGGCCAACACGGCCGCGCTCTTGCTCGATGAACCCTACGCCGGGCTGGACATCCCCTCGGCCCTCGCGCTGCGGGAGCTGATCGCCGAGCGCCGCGCCGACGGTGCCGCGATCCTCGTCGCAAGCCATCTCGCCGAGGCCTCCCTGGCCGTCGCCGATCGCGCGGTCGTCCTCGCCGGTGGCCGTATCGCGGCCGACATGGACAGCGCCCAGCTCGCGTCCTTTGGTGGCGATCCACAAGCGTTTGAAAGGGCCGTGTTGGAGGCAATGACGTGACCGCGAAGCAGCATCCGAGGCCCACGCGCACCAGGAGCGGCTTCAACGCCCACACCCTGAGTGTCTTTGGGGCCAACCAACACAACCTTCGCAACGTCGACGTACACTTGCCGAAGGGTTCGCTCGTCGTCTTTTCGGGGGTCAGCGGCTCGGGCAAGTCGTCCCTTGCATTCGACACGCTCTACGCGGAGGGCCAGCGCCGTTACGTGGAGAGCCTTTCGGCCTACGCGCGGCAGTTCCTCGGGCAGATGGACAAGCCGATCTACGACCGCATCAGCGGCCTGTCGCCGACCATCGCGATCGACCAGAAGACGGCCAGCAACAACCCGCGTTCCACGGTCGGCACCATCACCGAGATCTATGACCATATGCGTGTGCTCTTTGCGCGCGCCGGTGTGCAGCACTGCTACAAGTGCGGCCGAGTCGTTGGCACGCAAGATCCCGCCCAGATCGTCGCCGACATCCTCAATCTGCCCGAAAATACGCGCTTGCTCGTGCTCGCTCCGATCGCCCGCAACCGCAAAGGCACGTTCGCCGACGTCTTCGAAGCGGCGCTCAAATCCGGCTTCGTGCGCGCCCGAATCAACGGAGAGGTCGTCGCCATCACCGCCGACCTGACCCTCGACAAGAAGCGCAAGCACAACGTCGATCTGGTCGTCGATCGCATCGTGGTCCGCGAAAAGGACCGACTGCGCCTCACCGACTCCGTGGAAACCGCGCTCAAGGAAGGCAAAGGGCGCGTCGCCGTCGCCACTGTCGTCCGGCCCGGCGAGGAGGGCGAAACCGTCGAGAAGAACTACAGCGAAGCCCGCCACTGCGACCACTGCAACATCGGCTATCCCGAGCTGTCACCGCCCGCGTTTTCGTTCAACACCCCGGTCGGCGCGTGTCCGACATGCAACGGCCTGGGCATCGCGCTTGAGGTCGACCCCGATCTCGTCGTGCCCGACAAGACGCTCTCCGTTTCGCAAGGTTGCATCGTCCCGTGGGCCAAACAGGTCGACCAGGAGAGCTGGACGCGCCGTCGCCTCGAAGCGCTCGAACGCGAGTATGGCGTGGCGCTGGATACGCCTTGGAAGGACCTGCCCGAGGCCAGTCAGAAGCTGCTGCTCTACGGCGCCGACAAGCGCGTCAAGGTCCACTACAAGGGCAAGCGGGGCTCGGGAACGTGGGAGATGCGGCACGAAGGCGTGGTGCCCGAAACCCAGCGGCGATGGCGCGAAACCGGCAGCCCACGAATGCGCGCCTACTACGCGAGCTTCTTCGCCGAGCGGCGCTGCAGCCACTGCGACGGGACGCGAATTCGACCGGAGAGCGCTGCCGTGCGCGTCGGCGACAAACGAATCCACGAGCTGTCGCACATGCCGGTGCGGGACCTCTCGACGTGGTTTCAGGACCTCCAACTCATCGGCAACCGCGCGACGATCGCCGCCGAGCTGGTCAAGGAGATCCGCGCGCGCCTCGGCTTCCTGTGCGATGTCGGCCTCGAATACCTGTCGCTGCAGCGCGGCGGCCAGACGCTGTCCGGCGGGGAGAGCCAGCGCATCCGACTCGCATCCCAGGTCGGGTCTGAGCTGACAGGCGTGCTCTACATCCTCGACGAACCAAGCATCGGCCTGCATCCGCGAGACAACGCGCGCCTGCTGCGGACGCTTTGCCACCTGCGAGACCTCGGCAACTCGGTGCTGGTCGTCGAACACGACCGCGAAACCATCGAGGCGGCCGACCACGTGGTCGATTTCGGGCCCGGCGCAGGTCGACTCGGGGGCGAGGTGGTCTATTCGGGCGACGTCGCTGGCCTCCTCGCATGTGAAAAGTCGCTGACGGGGCAGTACCTGAGCGGCGCTCGTGTCATCGGCGTACCGGAAAAGCGCCGCAAGAGTCGCCGCTACCTCCGCGTGAAGGGGGCCGAGCACAACAACCTGCAATCGGTCGATGCCAAGGTCCCGGTCGGTTGCTTCACGGTCGTCACCGGTGTCAGCGGAGCCGGCAAGTCGTCGTTGATTTCCGGTGTGCTCCTTCCCGCCCTGCTCCGTGAGTTGCACAAATCGCAGCGCGAGGTGGGCAAGCACACGTCGATCAAGGGCATCGATCACTTCGACAAGGTCATCGAGATCGATCAGAAGCCGATCGGACGCACACCGCGGAGCAACCCCGCGACCTACACCCAGCTTTGGGGCGGTATTCGCGACATCTTCGCCAGCCTGCCCGACGCCAAGGTGGCCGGATATGCGGCGGGACGGTTTTCATTCAACGTCAAAGGCGGCCGCTGCGAACACTGCAAGGGCGACGGGGTGCTCAAGATCGAGATGCACTTTCTCGCCGACGTCTACGTGCCCTGCGATGTCTGTGGGGGGCGGCGATTCAACAGCGCGACGCTCGAGGTCAAGTACAAGGGCCATTCGATCGCGGATGTGCTCGACATGACCATCGAAGAGGCGGTCGACGTCTTTCGCAATCACCCCAAGCTGCACCGAATCCTCGTCACGCTGGAGCGCGTCGGGCTCGGCTACCTGCAACTGGGCCAGAAGGCGCCGACCTTGTCAGGAGGCGAAGCACAACGCGTCAAACTCGCCAAGGAGCTCGCACGACCCGGCACCGGGCGCACGCTCTACGTGTTGGATGAACCGTCAACGGGGCTGCATTTCGAAGACGTCCGACGCCTGCTCGCCGTGCTCCAGGAGCTCGTCGATCGCGGCAACACCGTGCTGGTGGTCGAACACGACCTCGACATCATCAAGGTCGCCGATCACGTCATCGATCTCGGCCCGGACGGCGGAGACGCGGGCGGACGCATCATCGCTGTGGGCACGCCCGACGCGATCGCGAAGGTCGACGAAAGCCACACAGGACGCGCGTTGCGCGACGTGCTGACGTAGCAGGGGTAAGGGAATCGGCCGTTTCGGGCGGCCGACTGTCTTAGCGTTTGGCGCGGCGAGCACGGACCTTGGCGCGGCGCTTGGCGCGGGCGGCCTTGCGCTTAGCGGCCTTGGTCGCGGCCTTGGCGTCGCGTTTGGTCGCGTCGAGAGACTGGCGGTGCGCGTCGATGAGACGCCACGCGGAGAAGCCTTCGAGCTTGGCCCGGTAGCCCTCGGGGACGTTGCCCTTGGGGAACCGCTCGGCGCAGATCGCTTCGACCGCGCCGTCTTTGCTGCCGAACTTGGACACCATGCGCTTGGCGTTGTGGTGGTGCGACATCAGGCGCGTGTTGCTCACCTGCAGCAGTCGCGAGCGGAGATCGCTGTCCGACTCGCCGATGAGGTTCATGATCTCGTCAACCAGGCCATGCTTGCCACCGAACGCGGAGTTGACGCGCTGCTTGGGGGTGGGCGGGTTGACCTGCTTGGTGCCTTTCTTGCTGTTGGCCATGGGGCCTCCTTTACGTAGCGCCGCGCGGCATGCGCGACGTGCGATGGTCGATCGATCGACCGTGGGGCGCGCGTTCTAGTCGAAGTTGCGCCGCGGCACAACCGTTAGCTACTCAAACTTGCTCGGCAATCGTCGCACGTTCAGGCCGGAAACGAGCGCTCGGGGGCGGCTCGACAGGCATTTCGGCGTCCGGCTCCCCCGCCGCTTTCCTCCGCACGATCTCGGCCCGAATCGAAGCCGCGTCCTGGCGGGCCTGGGCGGCGACGACAAGCTGCGACCAACGTTGCGCGATCGCCTGGTTCATCTCGAGCGCACGTCGCCGCCAGCCGAGCTTGCGATACGCCTCCGCCAGCACCGCGTAGTTCTCGGGCGTGTGCGCGTTGATCGGGAAACGCTTCATGACGTAGTGCATCCGGGACACGACGCCGATCCACTTCTCTCGCTCCGCGTAAAACGCGATCACGTATCCGTGATGTGCCAGCTGCAGATCGATGCACGCGGTCCGCATCTTCGCGGCCTCGGTCGCGAACGGTGAAAGCGGATAGCGGCGGATGAAGCGCTCAAGGTGGTAGCGCGCCTTGTCGGCCGACGTCAGGTCCATCTCGAAGACCGGCGGGAGCAACCAGAACTCGGTTGGAATCATCCGGAAGTAGCTCCGGGCGATTCGAAACCGCGCGTAGGGTACGTTGGACGAACCGTCGTGCCTGCGCGCGTACGACTCGTACTGTTCGACGGCGCGCTCGTACTTGTGCTGGTGAAACAGCGCATCGCCGAGCCGTAGCCGCGCCAACGACGTGACCTGCAGGTAGGCGGGCAGCTTCAGCGCGTCGATGAAGGTCTGCTGCGCTTCGAGGAAAGCGCCCTCAGCGAGGTACTCCATGCCATCGAAATAGAGCCGTTCGCCCTTGGTCTTCGGCGCGACCACCTGACCGCCGACGCCGACGCAGGCTGTTGTCAGGAGCGCCACGATGGCGATGGAGAGGGCGGCCTGGCGGCCGAGACACCAACTGGAGCGCTGCATGGGGGGAGACCGAAAGGGTGGGGACCGAAAAGGATAGGGGACGGCACGCCGGCCCGGACCAGCGACGCGGGAGACCGGGACTAAGGCAGGCCCGGGATCTTGATGAAGCCGCCAAAATGGGCCGCGATCGCGCCGACAGCAACGATGGCGATCACAACCGCTGCGATCACCATCACCGAAGACGAGTCCGTTTCTTTCGCCGGCGGCTTCTTCTGACTGCCCGAGGCGCGACCTGTCGAACGGGACGTGCGGCTGGGACGTGCACCGCTTGAGCGAGACGACGGCACAGCAGGGACGCGTCCAGTGGGGCGAGAGGTCACCTTACCGGGGTTGAGCGACGACTGGGCAGCCGGCATCGCAACGGTGGGAGAGACAGGCTTGCCGGGCTCTGCGCCGACAAGTTGCACCTCGCCCGAACCTTCGATCGGCGTGATGTTCAGGCGCACTTCGGCGGCCTCGAGCGCGTCCACCGCGGCGATGTCGTCCATCGCCGAGCGCACCTGCATCGCGCCGCTCTCCATGCCCACAAAACGCAGCTCTTCCGAGGACGTGCCCGATGACAGTTTGTTGATCGTGGTGCGCGCGCTATGGCCGGCGCGCACGTGCTCGAGGAAGGCCTCAAAGTCGAACCACGTCTCGCCGTCGACGGAGACCTGCATTTCCGAGCCGCTCTTGCTCGCGGCCCAGCCCAACATCGCGTCGAGGCTGTGGAAATTGTAGGTCAAGCCCGTCGGCGCCTTCAGTTTGTATTCCTCGGGCTCGTCGCCTTCCGGTTCGGCTTCAGCGCCATCTTCCGGTGGGTCGAAGTCGTCGGGGCGCGGCGCGTCGGCGGCGTCGGGCAGCTCGAAGCCGACGCCTACCTCGGGCGGTTCTGGCGCGGTTGCAGGCGCAGGCGCGTCGCCACCCGATGCTGCCGCGACCGCGGCGGCGATTTCGGCCGCGAAGGGATCCTCTGCTGGCTCCAACGCGGGTGCGTCCGCCGCATCCGTTGCGGTTGAAACTGCGGGGGCGTCCAAGGTCGGCGCGAAGGGATCGAGATCAGGTCCATCATCGAGCGAGGCCGCGCCTCCCGCCTGGAGCGTCGGCTGCGACCAGAGCTCGGGGTCCGGCAGCGCGTCGTTGGCGGTGACCGAAAGGCGCTGGCGCTCGGCGCGCGCGGTATCGACCTCGATCTTGATCTGCTGGCTGTCCGAGCTCGTGTAGGCCTGGGTTTCGGTCCGCGACGTCTTGCGCTCGGGCATGGCCGACGCGGGCGACACCGAACCTGGGGCCGTAACCGCGCCGGGCGCCGTCACCCGAAGCGCTTTTTTCCGCGCCGCGGGCCCGCCGCCACCGGGCTGGGTGTTGGCGGTGATCGGGCCGGGCCCGCCTGGCTGCGTTGTGACGCGTGCACCCGCGAACGGAGAACTCTCGCCGCGCGGTCCGAAGGCGGACGCTGATGCGGCGGCCACCTTGTCGGTAGCGGTCCCATCTTCGTCTGGGTCGAGCGGGTTGGGGTGACCGCAATGCGGGCACGTGATGTGCGTACGGGTCTCAGACGCCGCCGGGTCGTCGCGGGAAAACGAATTCCAGCACGAGCCGCAAACAAACTCGGTCACAAACGTGATTGGCCTGGCGTCGGACAACGAACCACCTTCGCCCCACGAACGGGCGACGGGAAGCGTAGCAGCGCCCATTTACGGTGGTCAATCGCGCCGCAACCAGCGCCATGCGAGGTCGTGAACCGCAGGACGCAGGCGCCGAATGCCCGTGGAGTTGTCACGACTTGGGTGAACTCGGTTGGTCAGCAGGACGACGGAACCGACGCTCGGGGCGACCCAAACGCTCGTCCCCGTGAAGCCAAGGTGACCGAATGTTCCCGCCGGAGACGAGCTCCCGGCGTTTGAGATGGCGGGCGGCGGCGATGGCGTGTCGAACGCGCCACGCCATGTCGTATCCGGGGCTCCACGCAGCGCGACCAGGGTCTGCGCTATGTCTGCGTCGACCCCCAGCTCACGTGCCTCGTGCGGTCCGATCGACCCGTCGACGAGTCCGCGCCAGTGACGAGCCCAAATCGCCACGTCGCCCGCCGTTCCGAACAGCCCGGCGTGACCAGCAACACCACCCAGTCCCGCGCAGTTGTCGTCGTGCACCACACCGATCAAGGGCGCGCCACTGGCGCACCTGGGCGGCCAGATTTCGGTGGCACAGACGTCCGAACGGCCATTTTCGCTTCCAGCGACCGGCCCATACGCAGTCCGCGACAGACCCAGGGGCCGGGCGACGCGATCATTAAATAGTGTGTCCTGGTTTTGGCCGGTGGTGGCCTCCAAGGCCCAGCCCAACAGCAGGAATCCGAGGTCGCTGTAAACGGCGGTTTGGCCGGCCGCGCGCTGTGGTTCGCTCGCGCATACGGCCGCCTTGATCGCCTCGCGCTGGTCCTCCTCACCGACCGATTCTGCGTAGAAGTCGCGCCACGCCGGCAGCCCAGACGCATGACTGATCAGGCTCGCGACCGTTCGATCCGCGACAGGCAAGCCCGCAACGCGCGGCAGCAGGGCGCCGATTTTCGTATCGAGGGTCCATGGGCTTGCAGCGTCCGACAGCTCCTGCGCGATGAGGGTCGACGTCGCCATCGGTTTGGTCAGCGACGCGAGATCAAAAAGGGTGTTCGCCGTGACGGGGGCGCCGAGGGACGGCACCAACTCGCCATGAGCATCGCGCTGCCAAGCGGCTGTGTGGCCTGCGACGTACAGGTACCGGCGGCCATCCGCGCTTTCGATCGCCAACGCGATCGCCGAGCCCACGTCCGCGACAAGCGGCGCATCGATCGCGGCGGTGAGCTGCTGTTCGGTGCTCATCGACGTTGCGGTGAGGTGTCGGCCAGCCATTGCGATACGGTCTGCAGCGGCTCGAGCACCCCGTCGTCGGCGCGAAGCCGGTAGCGCAATCCAAGCGCGACGGGGCGACAGCGCACACCGTGTCCGATCGGAAACGAGCCCGCGGTGGGCACGCCCAGCATGGTCGACCAATCGGCGAGGCAGTCGGCGACAAGGTCTGGTCGCGGGCAGTCCGTAAACGTCCCCCACGCCAGCCCGGCCAGTCCATCGAGGCAGCCCGCGCGCTTGAGCTGGGCGATCATGCGATCGATTCGGTAGGCCGGCTCTGCGACCTCTTCGATGACGAGGATCGCGCCGTCGGTATCGATTGACTCGGGCGTACCGGCGCACGACGCCAGCATCGACAGGTTGCCCGCGACGAGCCGGCCTTCCGCCTGCCCACCGACCATGCCAACGCCGGCCGTTTCGTCATCTTCGGCGATCAGGACGGGTAAGCGATCCGGGGCCCTGAGCCAGGTCGCCAAGGCGTCGGCAGATCCAGCGTCGAGCTTGGGCAGTTGCGTCACCACCGGTCCGTGGATGGCCACGCCAGCAACATCTCCAAACGCCCTGGCCAGCAGCAGCGCGGTCGCGTCGCTTAGCCCGACCAGCGGGATATCGCGGCGGCTGGGGTCGATCGCGGCGAAGGATGCCGCAGCATCGTCGAGCGCGACGAGGCGTGGGGTCGAGGAGCCTGCCGTCTGATTCGCCCAGGATTGCGCGCCGGCGAGGACATGAAGCGTCCGCAGCGCGCCGCTTCCGCCGCGACCACACCAGACAGCGTCAACGTCGGCGGCCGACAAAGCCGCGGCCAGTTCACGAGCTCGCAGAGCGTCGTTACCAGCGAGGTGTGGCAGGGCGTGGTCGGCGCGATCGACGGGGGGCCGCGCATCGACGCCGAGCTTGCGGAGCACGTCCAAACCATCGTGCAGATGGCCGGCACGATGCGGCGGCGAGCTGGGTAAAACGACCGCGACGGAGCCGACCGCGCGTAGTGTCTGACTCGTGGACGCAAGGCCAGTGGGGGTGTGTTCGGGTTGAGCGACCATGGCGCGCATGATATGACCCGGCCCGCTCGAAGGCCACCAGGTCGCACCAGGTTCGACCGGGGTCTATCCCCTCCGCTCCGCCGGTCTCCGCTATGCCCTCGGCATCAGCCCAGCCGCGACGAGGTGTCCCATGGCCTCCGCTCAAGCCGCACCATTCAAGTCCAACGGCAAATCAGCCACCGGGGCCGCACCGGCCAAGTCCGCGCCGCCCGTCGACACGACGATGCTCCAAGTCATGGCTCCCGACGGCCGCATCGTCGACCACGAATTCGCCGAAACAATCCCCGATGCCGACGTTGTCGCGCTGTACGAGGCGATGCTTGCCCAGCGCGCGTACGACGATCGGATGATCAAGATGCAGCGCCAGGGACGGCTCGGTTTCTACCTGGCCTGCACCGGTGAAGAGGTCTGCAGCTACGCCCCCGCCTACGCCCTGCGCGAAGACGATTGGATGTTCCCGGCTTACCGCGAGCCCGGCGTCGCCCTGTGGCGGGGGATGCCGTTCCAGGCGTGGATCGACAACATGGTCGGCAACGTCGACGACCCGGTGAAAGGTCGCCAGATGCCCGTGCACTGGACCGCGCGCGCTCAAAACGTCGTGTCGATCTCCTCGCCCGTGGGCACGCAGATTCCGCAGTGCGCGGGAACCGCATACGCCATGAAGGTCCGCGGAACCGACAGCGTGGCCTGCTGCTTCTTCGGCGAAGGCACCAGCAGCGAGGGCGATTTCCATGTCGGTCTCAACTTTGCCGGCGTTTGGAAGGCGCCAGCGATCTTCTTCTGCCGCAACAACCGCTACGCGATCAGCACGCCGCTGCATAAGACAACCGCGGTAGAAGACATCGTCCTGCGCGCCCACGGCTACGGCATTCGCGGCCAGCTCGTGGACGGCAACGACCTGCTCGGCGTCATCAAGGCGGTGCGAGACGCGGCGGACTGGGCGCGCGCTGGCAACGGTCCAACGCTCATCGAAGCCAAGACCTACCGGCTGGCCGCGCACTCCACGTCCGACGATCCCAAGGGCTACCGGAGCCGCGAGGAAGAGGCCGAATGGGCCGCCAAAGATCCGCTGATTCGCCTGCGCGCCTACCTCGAAGGCAAGAAGCTGTGGGACGAGGACCGCGAAAAAGCCAGCACGGAGACCGCCGGCAAGCGGATCCTCGCCGCCCTCACGGTCGCGGAAAGCAAGCCCCATCCATCGATCGATGAGCTCTTCAACGACGTCTTCGCCGAGCTGCCGCCGCATCTCGTCACGCAGAAGGCCGAGCTCGTCGCTCACCTCGCGTCCGGCCACGCCGACTATGAGCCCAAGAGCTGAGGACTACGACATGGCGACGATGAACATCATCCAAGCGGTCAACGACGCGCTTCACCACGCGATGGGCGAAGACGACGCGACCGTGCTCCTCGGTGAGGACGTCGGCAAATTCGGCGGCGTCTTCCGCGCGACCGTTGGTTTGCAGGATAAGTTCGGCGAGGACCGCGTGATCGACACGCCGCTCGCTGAAGCCGGCATCATCGGCACCGCGATCGGCATGGGGCTGTACGGCGTCAAGGCGATCGCGGAGATCCAGTTCGCCGACTTCATCTTCCCAGCCTATGACCAGATCGTGAATGAGCTCGCCAAGTACCGCTACCGCAGCGGCGGCGAGTACCCGTGCCCGATCGTCATTCGCACACCTTATGGCGGCGGCATTCGCGGCGGCCACTACCACAGCCAGTCACCCGAATCGCTGTTTTGCCATCACGCTGGCCTGGTGGTGGTCACGCCATCCAACCCGTACGACGCCAAGGGGCTGTTGCTGAGCGCGATCGAGTCGCCCGATCCGGTGATGGTTCTCGAGCCCAAGCGCATCTACCGCGGTCCACGCCACGGCAAGAACTGGGGCACGCACGCCAAGGGCGAGGTTCCCGAAGCGCCTTACAAGGTGCCGATTGGCAAAGCCGCGATCGCCCGGGAGCTCACAGGTCAGGGCACTCCCGTCACCGTCATTACCTACGGCGCAATGGTGCACACCTGCGAAGAAGCCGCCGCCAAGGCCGCCGAAGAGGGCATCGACGTCGAGCTCGTCGATCTGCGCTCGCTGCTGCCCTACGACCTCGAGGCGATCGTCGAGTCCGGGCGCAAGACCGGCCGTGTCGTCGTAGCCAACGAAGCCCCGCGCATGTGCGGTTACGCGGCGGAGATGGTGTCGGTCGTCACCGAGCACTGTTTCGATTGGCTGGAGGCGCCCGTGCAACGCGTCACCGGCTACGACACGCCCTTCCCCTACACGCTCGAGTTTGCCTACCTACCCGACGCCGGCCGCGTGCTCAACGCGCTGCGCACCGTCGCAACGTACGCCTGATCGGCGTCGTCCCGAATCAACGCTGGAATTGCCGTTATGAGTGTTTTCGAGTTCAAGCTGCCCGACATCGGCGAAGGTGTGGTCGAGGGCGAGCTGGTCAGTTGGCTGGTCGATGAAGGGGAGGCGGTGCAGGAGGATACGCCGCTGTTCGAGGTCCTGACCGACAAGGTCTCGGCTGTCATCCCGTCGCCCAAGCAGGGCAAGGTGACCAAGCGCTTCTTCGAGGAGGGCGACATCGTCCCCGTCGGTGGCGTCGTGCTCACAATCGCGGTTTCCGGTGGCGACGGCGCAGCGGCACCCGCACCCGCGCCGGTCGAATCTGCTCCAGCCGCACCGGCACAAGCTGCAGCCGCGCCAGCTGCAGCCGCCCCCGTCGCGCCTGTCGTCGCTGCGATCACCCCGCCGGTCGCGCCTTCTGGCAAACGGGTCCGCGCCACCCCAGCTACACGCAAACTCGCGCGCACGCTCGGCGTCGATATCACGGCGATCGAGGGCACGGGCGAACACGGCCGCGTCACGAAAGAAGACGTGCAGCGCTGGGCCCACGGCGTCGCGAAGACCAAGCCAGCCGCACCATCGGCGCCGCTTGGTGCCGCGGCCGAAGACGAGGTCCGCAAGCTCAAGGGAATGCGCCGCAAGATCAGCGAAACGATGCGCATGTCCAAGGACACAGCGGCGCACTTCACCTACGTCGATGAGGTCGACTTCACGGCGATCGTCGAGCTCAAGAACGCGCTGCGCACCGCCGGCCTCAAGGCCACGTTCCTGCCCTTTGTCATGAAGGCCGTTTGTTCGGTGCTCAAACGCGAAGAGTTCGAATACCTCAACGCCCACGTGGACTACGCCAAGGGCGAGATCGTCGTGAAGCGGAGCTACCACCTCGGCATCGCTGCTGCGACCGACGCCGGCTTGATGGTGCCCGTGGTCTTCAACGTCGATCGCAAGAACATGCGCTCGCTGGTGGATGAGCTCAACGCGCTCGGCGAAGGTGCCCGCACCAACAAGCTGTCGCTCGGTCAGCTGTCGGGCTCGACGTTCACGATCACCAGCCTGGGCAAGCTCGGCGGCATGTTCGCGACGCCGATTATCAACCCGCCGGAGACGGCGATCCTCGGTCTGCACAAGATCGAAAAGCGCCCGGTCGTGATCGACGGCGAGATCGTCATCCGTGACCGCATGTACATGTCCTGCTCCTTCGATCACCGGCTGATCGACGGACACGTCGGCGCCGCATTCGTGCAGGCGGTCAAGGACTTGCTTGAGAGCCCCGCATTGTTGCTCGCTGAACTGTCCTGATGCCCACGAGCTGTGGTTGAATGCGCGCAGCAGATGATCTGAATAGGCGCTACCGTCGTCCGTTGTTCGGGGGACGGGGCGCGGAGCGGCCGTGAGCGACGAGCGTGTCAATCAACTGGTTGAACAGGCGCGCGCAGGCGACCGGGCCGCGTTTGGCGAGCTCGTGGATTTGCACAAGCGCGTGGTGTTCAACATCTGTATGTCGCACCTGCGCAACGAGGCTGATGCGATGGACCTGGTCCAGGACACATTCTTGAAAGCGTTTACCAAGCTGGATTCGTTCCAGCTGGGCAGCAATTTCAAGGCGTGGGTATGCCGCATCGCCGCGAACGGTTCGATCGACCGCATTCGCCGCAAGAAGACGCGGCGGGCCGGTGAGATCGACGATCGCGTGATGACGACCGATTCGCTCGGGGAGGGCAAGACGCCTTCGATGAGCACTTTCGGGCGCACCTCTCCTCTGCGGGAAGCCGAGCTGGATCGGATGGGTAAGGCGCTCAGTTCGGCGCTCGAGACGCTGCCTGAATCGCATCGGCAGTGCGTGCTGCTGTGCGACGTCCACGGCTACTCGTATAAAGAGATTGCCGAAGAGCTCGGCATTCCCAAGGGCACCGTCATGAGCAGGCTCTTCTACGCGCGGAAAAAACTGCAGGCCCAGCTGCAGGAATACCGCGAGGAGGCGCTGCGGCGCTGAGCCGACCCACGGGTTGGCCAGGTGCAGCGGGAGGCGATCATGGCCGAGAAGCGATTGACCGATGAGCAGATGATGCTGCTCATGGCGCATGCCGATGACGAACTGGACACCGCGGAAGAGCGGGCCCAGGTCGAGGCGTTGTTGGCTGAATACGAGCAAGCGCGCGCGATTGTGGGCGGCTTTGGCGCGACGGGCCAGGCGATGCGTGTCGGTGTCATGGATGCGCCGCTGCAGCTCGACCTCACCGACGTCACCGCACGAACCGAAGAACAGACGCTGGCCGTGCAGTTGATGGCGTTCGCCGATGGCGAGTTGAGCGACGCCCAAACAGCGACCGCCGACATCGATTCTGTGCTCGCGAGTTCGGATGCGGCACGCAACTGGGTGCACGATCTCAAGCTCGCCAAGAACGCGCTGCATGGCGAGATCATGCGCGACAACACCACCGCGGACCTGTCGATGATTCGCGGCCGCGTGATGCGCAAGCTGCCGGTCCAAGCCCGCGCACCGGTGCCAGCAAGAGCGAAGATGTTCCCGGCCCTCAGCGCCTGGCTGGCCGATCTCGGCTTTGGCAAAACGGTCATGGCGACCGGGCTCGTCGCGGCTGCATTGCTGGTCGCGATCGGGCTGCGTCAGTTCGGGGGCGACGAAGCTGTGCACGTCGAGCGACCGCAAATGACAGCTGGTTCGCACGGTGACTCGGCGGTTCCGTCCGCGGTGACGGCTCCTGCGGACGGCGAACCCGAGGTCATCATCGAGGAGATGGAGTCCGACGGCGGCACCGTAATCTTTGAAGGCGGCGAGAAACCGGGCGAGGCCGTCATCATCTGGCATATTGAGGCTGGAGAGGGCGCTGGATGATCAGCAAACGGCTCATCATCGGGATCGTATGCGGCGCTGCGGCGTGCTTTGTCGGCACGTCTGCATTCGCGACACCGCCCGAGGCGTCGGCAGCTGCCAAGGCAGTCCCGGTCCAGACCCCGACCGAGGCGAAAGCCAAGGCGTCCTTCAAGGTCACGCTCATCGAAGCTTCCAAGGTCGACAAGCCGGTGGTCGATAAGCGGCTGGACAAGATGCGCGGCCAGCTGCGTCCGTTCAACGGCAAGTACAACCAGTTCAAGCTCATCTCGACGCAGGTGTTGACGCTCAACAAAGGCCAGCGCGGCGTGGTGAAGGTGCCGTCAAAGGGCGACTTCGCGATCACGTTCCTCGAGATCGGCTCGGGCAAGGTCAAGCGCGTCCGCTACCAGGTCGAACTGCCCCGTCCACGCACGCGAATGACCCGTCGTGTCGCGCCGGGTGGCCAGACTTTGGACGTGATCCCGCACAGCGGTAAGCTGACGATCGTCTCGACGACCGTCATGCGATGACCCGCCCATCACCTACCACCATTCCCGCCGAGCTCTCCCGCCCACGGGTGCTCCCAGGCCGTTGCGTCGGTAACGCGTGGCGTTCTCGCGGCGCTGGCGTCATCACCGGTGCGCTGTGCTTGGTAATGGGCTTGGCACCAGCCGCCTACACGCAAACGCCGCCACCCGCGTCCGTAGCCGATAACGCGGCCGCGGTGCGCGCCGACCAATACGCCGATCTCGGCCGCGACGCGTATCGGTCTGGCAACTACGAAGCCGCCTACCAACAATTTCAGCTCGCCTACGGAGCAGATCGTCGCGCCGTTTTCCTCTTCAACATCGCCAAGTGCTTTGAGAAGTTGGGCCGCTACGCAGACGCGCGCGAGCAGTTCAAGGCCTACCTCGAACGGTACAAGAACGACAACGGCGGTCGCAGCGCCCCCAACGAAGCAGCCGTCCGCAGCCTCATGTCGCGCATGGATGAGCACATCTTCCGCCAGAATGCGCGCGTCATCATCGGCAGCACCCCACCGGGCGCCCAGGTCACGCGTGTCCTCGACGGGCGTCCCCTCGGCACCACACCGCTGCGAATTCAGCTCAAACCCGGCATCTACAAGGTGCGTCTCGAACTCCCCGGCTACGAGTCACTCGACGCGGACCTGATGGTCCCCGCCAACGGCAAGGTCCGCGCGGCGTTCACGCTACAGAAACACCGCGATCGAGCGGCGCTGCGCATCTGGGTCAACGTCCGGCGCGCCAAAATCGAGGTCGACGGGAAGGTTCGCGCAGTGTCCCCCTACGACGGACGGTTCGACCTACGACCGGGTCGTCATCGTGTCCGGATCAAGCGACGAGGCTACGAACCCATCGAGGAGATCATCGAGATCCCGATCGACCGGGAGCTGCATATCCACTACGTGCTCAAAGCCAAAGCACAACTGGCGACCTGGCGATCCTGGGTGGGCTGGCCAACCTTCGCTGCAGGGGTTGGCGGCGTCGGAAGCGGCGCACTGGCGAGCGTCCAG
>Ga0209992_10000554_pt1 | contig 49059 bp, 38 predicted proteins | sample 2SBtaG_2_FD_182564 | JGI IMG/M metagenome (GOLD analysis project Ga0209992, IMG submission 182564) | Deep subsurface microbial communities from Kolumbo volcano to uncover new lineages of life (NeLLi) - 2SBTROV12_ACTIVE470 metaG (SPAdes)... | ecosystem: Environmental > Aquatic > Marine >... | reverse complement strand
CTGGCAACAAAAGCTCCTAACGGACAATGTTTTAGTGGGATAACTAGAACCCAGTCTGCTCTTTCTTATGATGGTTCTGATGGTTATGATCAAGTGATGGCTATTGTGAATGGTAATAATGTATACAATGGATCTTGGCCAGGAGATGAGTATTTGAACATTTTTGTTTGTGGTGATATTGGAGGTGCTGCTGGATATACTACCAATCCATCTAATTGGGGAGGCACTCAAATGACTAATGGAATTTGGGTGTTAGATGATTATGTGGGTTCAATAGGTACGAGTGGAATATTTTCTAGTAGAACATTAACTCACGAAGTAGGACATTGGTTAAACTTAGATCATTGCTGGGGCAATAACAATAATCCAGGGAATTCTACTAGTTGTAGTGAAGATGACAATGTAGATGATACACCTAGATGTATTGGCGTAACTGCTTGTATAACAACCTCTAATACTTGTTCAAATGATGCTGTTGATGGATATTGGAGTACTGATGTGATTGATAATATTGAGAATTACATGGAATACTCTTACTGTTCAAAAATGTTTACTGATGGGCAAAGGTCTAGAATGAGAGCAGCGTTAACTTCTGGTGTTGGTGGAAGGAATAATTTATGGAAAACAAGTAATTTAAATGCTACAGGAGCAAATGGTAATCCTACATTGTGTGCTGCTGCTTTTTTGGTTGACAGGCAATTGATATGTCAGGGTGATAGCTTGCAATTTATTGATGATTCTTACAACAATGTTTCTGGATGGAGCTGGAGTTTTCAAGGTGGAAACCCTTCAGTTTCTACCGGTCAAAATCCTTTGATTAAATACGATTCTCCTGGTACTTACGACATCACTTTATCAGTTAATGATCCTTTAGGTAATGTAGTTTCTCAAACATTTATTGATTATATTACGGTAATGGGGGCACCTGGTAGAGGAACACCAGTTGACGAAGGGTTCGAAGCTGTATCTTCATTGCCTAGCAGTGATTGGTTTATCTATAATCCGGATAATGGGCCAGGTTTTCAAGTAGTATCTACTGCAGCTGCTACAGGGTCAAAATCAATGAAATTAGACAATACTGCTGGTAATAATTTAGAAAAAGATGAATTTATTAGCTCGACTATTGATCTTTCAAATATTTCATCTGCTACTTTATCTTTCAAATATGCTTTTGCAAAAAGAAGTAATAGTAATACAGATTTTTTACAAGTTCTGGCAAGTAATTCATGTGGAGATATGTGGGCTGTTAGAAAAAATATTTCTGCTCAACAGATTGCTACTATGAATAATACTACAGCTAATTATACACCTGGTCCTAATGATTGGGCAACAGTATCTATATCCAATTTTGTACCTACCTACATGGTTGATAATTTTAGATTTAAAATTGCTTTTACCAATGGTGGAGGAAATGATCTTTACATAGATGACATAAATATAAGTGGACCAGTAAGCCTTCAAGAGAATGAAACTGTTTTCGACTTTTTTGTTTTTCCAAATCCTGTAAATAATATTGCTAACATTCAATTTAATTTAGCTGAAAATAAAGACAATATAGAAGTTGGAATATATGACATGGTTGGTAAAAAGATCAAGAATCTTTATAATGGACCACTCAGTCAAGGAGGTCAAGATTTTTCTATAGATGTTTCAGGTCTAAGTAAAGGTGTTTATTTTGTTTCTATTATTAGTTCAGATCGTAGGGTAACTCAAAAAATGATAGTAGAGTAATTAAAGATGTAATTGGTAGTTCTGATTTATTTTTTTGATTTTTAATATTCTATTACATTCTTAAATTTACACTGAAAAAATAAATCGCTTTATGAAAAATCACTTAATACTGTTATTATTTTTTATCGGTATCCTAAATGTAAATGCTCAGTCATTTGGAGATACAATAACAGTTCAGACACTTGAATTTTCTGATATAACAAAAAGAAGAGGTTGGTATGTGTTTCCTTCTGATACAAATCAGTATCATAAAATTTTAATGTATTATACTTTAAAATGCGATCCTGCTACAACTCAGGATAATTTTGCATGTGGTGAGTGGGATTATACTACATATACTCGTCTTTATCAACATCAGAATATAAATACGCCTTATTATTATTTACAAAATTCTAATCCAGATACTATTTATTACAATAACAATGCTGGTTACGATCTTCAGCAGTATTATGATTATTATATAGTATATGATAATATTACCAATGAATCTAACTATTCTTTAGGATCAGGATCTTTGAACATTTCTGAGCCATTGAATACTGATTTAGCATCAGGGAGAGGTCAATATTTGTACACTGCTAGTGAATTGTTAGCTGCTGGTTTATCTGTTGGAGAGATTAATAAATTGATGCTCGATATTTTTTCATCAGGTGAAAATATTAAAAACCTAACTATTAAAATAAAACACACTAATTTACTAGAGTTAACAACTAGTTCTTATGAAAAAGATAGTTTAGTAGAAGTCTATTCATCAAATAATACAGGGATATTAACTGGACAACATGTATTTAATTTTACCGATCCTTTTGTTTGGGATGGAGCCTCTAATATTGTAGTAGATATTTCTTTCACAAACAATTATGCTAACAACTTATACAATGGAAGTGTTAATTATCAGCTAAAAGGAGATGACCTTTCTTTAAATGTTGGAGTGTTAAGTGCTGAAAACGGGTGTTTGGATTTTGAAGGTGATGATATTGTTGATGTGCCATCTTCTGTTTTTAATGATATTGATAGCGCGATTACTATTTCTTTTTGGTGTTATGGAGATCCAGAAGTAATGCCTTTCAATTCTTATTCTTTTGAAGGAAGGGACATTAATGGCTACAGGGTAGTGAATTGTCATTTACCTTGGAGTAATAGCCGTGTTTATTGGGATGCAGGTAATAGCGGAACCTCTTCTTATGACCGAGTAGATCAGGCTGCTGGTTTTGATGATTTTGCCGGTAGATGGAATCATTGGGCATTTACAAAAGATGTGGGTACAGGTGAATTAAAAGCTTATCTAAATGGGAACTTATTCATGTCAGCTACTGGGAAGACAAGATTAATGAGTGGAATTACTAGCTTCAGAATCGGAGGGACTGCATCTTCTGGATTTAATGGTGTATATGATGGCAAAATAGATGAATTTAGAATATGGAATAAGGCACTGAATCAGGCAACAATTCAAAATTGGATGAGTAGATCTATTGATAATTCGCATCCAGATTTCATCAATTTAAAAGCTGCATATGATTTTAATGAGCTTGTTGGATTAACAGCGTCTGATTATAGTGGAAATGGACAGACGGCTCAGCTAATGGGGTTACCTGAATGGGTAAGACAAAATGGTGAAAATGTATTTATGGATATTAATCAAACAACGAATAGGCCGGTAATTGAATTTACACAAGGGTCCTATCAAACTCATTTAGATTCTACTATTTTAACTGATACGCTTTACTGGAATCCGATTTCAATAGTTGAGTCAGCTCCATACATCGATATGAATGTAAGTGGTATTTCTGCTAATTATATGGATACAATTATTGGTTATCAGAGTGGTTATGGATATACTTTTAATGTGAATGGACAGGCAGTTGACTCACTTGATTTTTCTTATGATCAAATGTTAGTTAATTATTATGACCAGACCATTCATCAGATTCAGAATTACGTTACACCTTATGGGATAGGGTTGGATCTTGGGCCTAATGGTTTTAGGTGGGTTTATGATGTAACAGATTATACATTGTTGTTTAATGATACAGTGGAGATTTCTGCAGGTAATCAACAAGAGTTGATCGATCTTAAATTTGTAATGATAAAAGGTATTCCTCCAAGAGAGGTGGTTGATTTTGAAACTATATGGAGAGGGGATTATCAGCATGCTAATATTGCCAATGATGTATCTATGCCTGCAGTAGATATTCAGCTCAATCCAAATGCTTCGTATTATAAAGTGAAGACAAGAACAACAGGTCATTGGTTTGGAGGTTTTCAGAATTGTGCAGAGTTTTGTCCTAAGTACCATAATTTAAGTATTAATGGGACGCAGCAGTTCGAATGGTTGAATTGGAAAGAATGTGCAGATAATCCAGTAATATCTCAAGGCGGAACATGGATTTATGACAGAGCGGGCTGGTGTCCTGGAACATTTGGAGATACCTATGATCATGATATTACTCCTTTTGTGAGTCAAGGATCAGTTGCTTCAATAGATTATGGAATGGAGGTTACGGCAGGAGGAATGGAAGGGAATTACCGTACAACCGTTCAGTTAGTGTCTTATGGAAGTCATAATTTCCAAAACGATGCAGCTGTTGTAGATGTAATAGCTCCAAATAAATGGGAGTTTCACAACAGACACAATCCAATGTGTAATAATCCAAGAATTCTTATTGAAAACACAGGTGAGCAAACCCTTACAAGTGCTGTTATTCATTATTGGATCTGTGGAGGACCTCATGAGATCTATACATGGACAGGGTCACTAGAGTTTGGAGAAAAAGAAGAAGTAGAGCTCCCAATACCAGATCAATCTTTCTGGGATCATGCTTTTTATTGTAAGAATTTTATTGTTGTGATCACTGAAGTGAATGGTGTTCAAGATGAATACGCATATAATAGTGAATACAATGCTGAATTTGAATCACCTCCTACTTATCCAGCTGATATATTTTTCTGGACGCAGACAAATAATGCAGCCTATGAAAACGAATTGTATTTGAAGGATGATCAGGGTAATGTTATTTTTTCAAGAACTAATTTTCAGAATGCTACTCAGTATAAGGATACTGTCAGTTTATCTCCAGGATGCTATACTATGGAATTTATAGATAATGATGAGGATGGATTATCTTTCTTTGCAAATAATGATGGGTCAGGATATTTAAGAATTCGTGAAGTTGGAGCAGGAGTTTTAAAACAATTTGATTCTGATTTTGGAGATAAAATAGTGCATCATTTTACAGTTGGATATACATTAAATAATGAAGATAAATACAAGTCAGTATCTATCGGTGCTTATCCAAATCCGAGTAATTCAATTTTTAAATTAGAGTTAGATGGTTTTGGAGAATTGGTGAAATTAGAAGTTTACGATGCATTTGGAAAAAGGATCATTTCAGAAGATATTTCTTCTATTGATTATTTAATTCATAAAGAATTGGACCTTTCTGAATATGAAAATGGCATTTATTTTTTAAAGGTGGATGATGGAAAAAAATCCAGAATAAAGAGGTTAATTAAAAATTAATTATTACCGTTAAAAGACATATATGCTCCGTTTATTGATTTTGGATAGCAATATTGTGATATTCTATTAAATTTACATTTTTAATGAAAATGAGGAAACTGATAAATAACTTACTAATTTTTATTTCTATTGGCCTAATAGGAGTAAGCTGTTCTACAGATTTTGATCTAAATGCTCCTTATCAACCAATTCCAATAGTTTATGGATTGCTGGATCAATCTTCAGATACTCAATTTGTAAAAATTAATAAATCTTTTCTGGGAGATGGTAATAATGTAAATTATGCCGGAATTAATGACAGTGTGTTGTTTAGCTCTCTTTCTGCTAGAGTTGAAGAGTTGGACAATGGAGTTTCAATAAATGTTTATGATCTTCAAGAGCTATGGGTATCTAATTTAGATGATGGATTGTTTTATGAAGATTCTCAGAAGGTCTATTATTTTATTCCTACTTCGCCATTAAATGATGCATCTACTTACAGGCTAACCATTGAGACAGATGAGGTTGGTGAGCCAATCACTGCTGAGACAGATTTAATAGATGGTTCAGGACTGGAATTTAATTTTTTATTTGGTTTAAGTTTAGGGTTAAATGGTCTTCAATTAGCAGATGTTGATCTTGGAACCAATAATGTATATTATGACCCACAGGTTAAATGGAATACTTCAAATAATGGTAAAAGATATGAGTTGTTATTAAAGTTTAATTACAACGAAGTAAGGGCTTCATCTTCAGAAATTAAATCTATTTATTGGAAATTAAGCTCTCAGACTAGTATAGGCACTATGGGTGGGGAAGAAATGTTTAAGAGTGTCTCTGGAGAAGCATTTTTCGAAATGATTTATGCATCTCTAGATGGATATGAAGGTGAAGGTGATGTGGTTAAAAGAGAAATAAGAGGTGTTGAATTCATAGTTTCTGCAGGTAATGAAGATTTAAATATTTACATGGAAGTTAATGAGCCTGCTACTGGTGTAGTGACAGAAAGACCTTCTTTTACTAATATAAATGGTGGGATTGGGTTATTTGGAAGTAAATATCAGGTAGCTATTTCAGGACCATTAAGTGATGGCTCTGTTTTAGAACTATGTATGGGTCAAGTTACAGGAGCGTTTAAATTTTGTTGTGATTCTTCAAACCAAGTTAGCGCAATCTCAAATTTAACTGGTGGAGTGGATGTTGGTTGTAACTAGTATCCACAATTGCATGAATTCGAAAAATAGACTTTAGCTCCAGGCAATAAAGATTTAATTCTATCTTTTTCGTCATTACTAAAGATAATTACCCTGAGGTCTAATTCTTTTAATTGAGTTAGAAATTTAATGTTATCAGAAATGAATGTTAAATTATTAGACCACATATCTAGGTATTCTAAATTATATAAACCATCAATATTATCTGGAATTGAAGTTATTTCATTTTGGTTAAGGATCAAGGATTTTAAATTTTCAAGTTTTGTGATCCCGTCAGGGAAAATTGACAGTTTGTTTTTGCCAATATTTAAAAATTGAAGAAATTTTAAATGATGGATGTTTGCAGGAATTGAATCTAATTTGTTTTTAAAAAGATTTAATTTCTGAAGATTTTTCAGGGTTAAAATTTCAACGGGGAACACTTTTATTTTTTTTCTTGAGAGATCTAGGATATAGACATTTTCAGGTGATTTTAGAGCTTCTGTTAATGATTGGTATATTTTGCATGTGTCTAGCTCAGAACTTGATAATTGCTGGCTAAAGTAAAGTGTAGGGTGTAGATTACAGATGCACAGTAATAAATAAAAATTAAATAAGTAGTTCCATTGCAGTTTTTTGATCATTGATCAATTGTTTTTTTAAAGCATTAATATCGGAAAATTTTTCTTCATTTCTAATATGTGCTTTAAAAACGACCTCAATTTCTTCTCCATAAATGTTTTCATTAAAATCAAAAATATGTACTTCTTTAACAGGTTCGTTATTTGGTTTTTTTAATGTAGGTCTAAATCCTATATTCATCATGCCTTTGAACCATTTTGCGTTAAATTTTACTTTAACAGCATAAACACCATTTGTAGGAATGATCTTTTCTTTTTCTTGTATTAAAATATTGGCAGTTGGAAACTCTATGGATCTGCCTATTTTGTTTCCTTCAGTCACTTTTCCTGTAATGGAGAAATCATGCCCTAAATAATTATTGGTCTGTATAATATTTCCTGAGTTTAAGGATTCTCTAATCTTGGTTGAGCTAACTTTTATTTCGTTGATTTCCTTGGCGCTTATTTCTTCTACTTTAAAATTATAGACATCTGAAAGTTCATGAAGTAAATCAATATTACCTTCTCTGTTCCTTCCAAATTGATGATTATATCCTATTACTAGTGTAGAGACATTGAGTTGATTAACTAGCAGGTCTCTCACGTATGATGTAGGGGTTATTCTAGAGAAATCTTTTGTGAAAGGATAAATTATTAGGTGGTCTAGACCATATTCTTTTAAAAGCTGGATTTTTTCTTGTAATGTATTGATCAATTTTAATGAGTCGCCATTATTGAATAAAATTTTCCTGGGGTGAGGGTCAAATGTTAACAAGGCAGTTTCTCCGTTATTTTTCTTGGCAATAGAGCTGATCTTATTTAGAATTTTTTGATGGCCTACATGAACTCCATCAAAAGTTCCAACAGTGATAACTGGGTTAGGTATGTTTTTGAAGCTGTTTATTCCAGAATGAACGATCAAAACAATGAGTCTTTTTTAATAAATGTGAAATTACATTTTTATATGATTATTTAGTTAAGATTCTTTCCTTTTCGGTGTCTAAAATAATAAGTAAAATAAATTTATTAACACGCTGTTACTTTAAATAAAAAATATATTACTTTTGCCCCGATTTTAAAAAAACAATAAAACATTTTATATGTCAAATTTAATAGGTAAAATATCTCAAATAATAGGTCCTGTAGTGGATGTAAGTTTTGAGAATGCTGATGAGTTGCCGCGTCTTTTAGATGCATTAGAAATATCCAAAGAAGATGGATCTAAAGTTGTTTTGGAGTGTCAGAAGCACATAGGAGAGGATGGTATTCGTACTATTGCTATGGATTCTACAGATGGTTTAACTAGAGGAATGGATGCGATAGCATTAGGTTCTCCTATAAAGATGCCAATCGGTGATCAAGTTAAGGGTAGATTGTTTAATGTAGTAGGTGAAGCTATTGATGGTATAGGAGAATGTGATAGAGAAAATGGATTGCCAATCCATAGAGAAGCTCCAAAATTTGAAGACCTATCTACATCTACTGAAGTGCTTTTTACTGGGATTAAAGTAATTGATTTAATTGAGCCTTATGCTAAAGGTGGAAAGATTGGTTTATTTGGTGGAGCAGGTGTTGGTAAAACTGTTTTAATTCAGGAATTGATCAATAATATTGCAAAAGGATATGAGGGTTTATCAGTTTTTGCTGGAGTTGGAGAAAGATCTAGAGAAGGAAATGACCTATTAAGAGAGATGCTAGAGTCAGGTATTGTAAAGTACGGTAAAGACTTTATGGAAGAGATGGAGAAAGGAAATTGGCCATTAGATAAAATAGATAAAAAGGAATTAGAAGGATCTCAAGCAGCGTTTGTATTTGGTCAAATGAATGAACCTCCAGGAGCAAGGTCAAGAGTTGCTTTGTCTGGATTAACACTTGCTGAATATTTCCGTGATGGAGAAGGAGATGGTCAGGGTAGAGATATTTTATTTTTCATTGATAATATTTTTAGGTTTACACAAGCTGGTTCTGAGGTTTCTGCCTTATTAGGAAGAATGCCTTCTGCGGTTGGGTATCAACCCACTTTAGCAACAGAAATGGGTGCTATGCAGGAAAGGATTACATCAACAAAAACTGGTTCTATTACATCAGTTCAAGCAGTATATGTTCCTGCGGATGATTTAACGGATCCTGCTCCTGCTACCACATTTGCTCACTTAGATGCAACTACGGTTTTATCTAGAAAATTAGCTGCATTAGGAATATATCCTGCGGTTGATCCATTAGATTCAACTTCAAGAATACTTACACCTCAAATTTTAGGTAATGAGCATTATGATTGTACTCAAAAAGTGAAAATGTTATTACAAAGATATAATGAGCTGCAAGATATAATTGCAATTCTTGGTATGGATGAATTATCTGAAGAAGATAAACAAGCTGTACATAGAGCAAGAAGAGTACAGAGGTTCTTGTCTCAACCTTTCCATGTTGCAGAACAGTTCACAGGTATGGCTGGTGTGTTTGTAAGCATTGAAGATACAATTAAAGGATTTAATATGATTATGGATGGTGAAGTGGATAAATATCCTGAAGCAGCTTTCAACTTGAAAGGTACTATTGAAGAGGTAATTGAGGCAGGAGAAAAAATGTTAGCTGAAGCGCAATAAACATTAAATCATTTTTATATGAAACTTCAAATAATAACTCCAGATGCAGAGCTTTTTACAGGAGAAGTTAATTCAATTGTATTGCCGGGAACTGATGGATTAATCGGCATTTTAAACAATCATGCTCCAATGGTAAGCTCTTTAAAAGAAGGAAAGATCAAGGTGAGTTTAGAAAAAGAAGAGAAATTTTTCGATGTAAAAGGGGGTGTTGTTGAAGTGCTGAAGAATAATGTAATTATTCTAGCTACTTGATTATGTAAGATTTGTGTAATAAAAAAGCCCTCCTAGGAGGGCTTTTTTTTATGGTTGAAACTTTATTATTTTGTTTCTTCTACTATTGTTGCATCTTCAACAGATTCTTCAGAAGATGTAGCTTTAGAAATAGTTTCTTTAGCTTTTGAAACTGTTTCTTTTACAGTTTCTTTTACTTCTTCTGATTTTTTATTGAATGAATCCTCCATATCTTTGATGAACGGGAATGACTCTTCAAGTTTAGTTTTAGTTTTAGTGATTTGGTTTTCAATATCTTCTTTAGTAGAGTCTATTGTTTTGAAAAAATCTCCAACTATGTTTTTTCCTTCAGTGTCAGCTTTTTTTCCAGCTTCTACTAGTTCATCAAATTGAGATTTTAATTTGTCGTTAGTTTGCTTTGCTAAACCTAGTCCAGCATAAGCAAGTGTTTTGATTGTATCCATTTTATTTTATTTTTTTGTTGTTGATTTTGTGTTACTTTTTTTAGCAGTATTACTAGTTTTCTTTTTCATTTTAGTGATTTGGTTTTCTAGTTCTTCAATTTTAGCTTTTAAACTGTCTACTTCTTTTTCTTTATTTAAGAAGTCAAATCTTTCAGAGATTTTTTCTCCGGTTTTCTTTAGTTTATTCTCAAATTCAGCTCTTTTATCTTCTGTTGAATTTAAAAAGTCATCAATGATCTTTTTACCTTCAGTATCAGAAATTTTCCCTTTTTCTACAAGCTCATTTATTGTTTCTTTAATTTTTTCTGAAGTTGTTGATGCTAAGCCAACACCTGCATAAATAATATTTTTTAGAGTGTCCATTTTTTTTAAGTTTATTTTCTAATGGTCTGTCAAAAGGTGTACCAAAATTATTAAATGCATATATATTTTTAAAAATACATACATAAATAACTGTTAATCAGGTATTTATTATAATATATTAAAGTGTACTATATTTACACATTAGTCAATATTGGCATAATTTTCATGACATAGCATGTACTAATACATTTATATAGTTCATTTTATTAGTGTTAACTTTAGAATTTATGTCAGTACTTTATCCTTATCATATAATAACTGGTCCTCCATCATCTGGGAAATCTACAGTTATTAATGAATTGTCAAATAGAGGATATAATTCTCATAAGGAAGTAGCTAGGATTATAATAAAGGAAAATCAAATTAATGGAGTAAATCATTTTCCATGGAAAAACATGGCTATGTTTAGTGAACAGGTGTTTAATAGAATTACTGAAAACATAAAGTCCTTAAATGGTGAATTTTGTTTTTTTGATAGAAGCATAATAGATCTTATTGCCTATTTAGAATTGAATGACATATATGATAATGAAAAATATAAGAATGAAATATTAACTTCTGGGTATCAAAAAAATGTTTTTTATTTACCATTTTGGGAAAAGATATATTTACATGATTTAGAAAGAAAAGAAAGTAAAGAAGAAGCCATTAATATTGGTAAGCAATTAAAGAAAGTATATTCAGAGTTAGGGTTTAATTTAATTGAAGTGCCATACGGAAATTTAAATGAAAGAGTTGATTTTATCTTAAACGCTATTTTATAAGTTTATTTTTAATTGTGTAGGAATTAATTGAAAACTCTTCCTATGATGTTCTGTATCTCCAAATTTAATAATAGCTTCTCTGTGTTTTTTTGTAGGGTATCCTTTATTTTTAAACCATTCATAAACTGGGTAATCTTTGTCAATAGCAGTCATTATATCATCTCTATAGGTTTTAGCAAGAATAGATGCAGCTGCTATATTAAGGTACTTTCCATCTCCTTTAATTATACAATGATGAGTAAGGTTTTTGTAGGGATTAAATCTATTTCCATCAATTAATAACACCTCTGGATGGACTTTTAATTCATCAATAGCTCTGTGCATAGCTAAAAAAGAAGCATTTAAAATATTTATTTCATCAATTTCTTCGTTAGATACAATACCTATACCCCACGCTATGGCTTCTTTTTGAATTAAAGGTCTTAATTGATACCTTTTTTTTTCTGTTAATTTTTTTGAATCATTTAGAAGTTCGTTTTGAAATTCTTTTGGGAGAATTACAGCACCAGCAACCACAGGACCAGCAAGACAGCCTCTTCCAGCTTCATCACATCCAGCTTCTATCTTGTCAATTGTATAATAGGGTTTAAGCAAAAGCTAATTGAATAAATTTTTAAAGGAGACTTTACTATCTAAAAGAGCACTTAATTGATCGATTTGAATACGTTCTTGCTCCATTGTGTCACGATATCGGATAGTAATAGAATTGTCATTTAAAGTTTCATGATCAACAGTGATGCATATTGGTGTTCCTATGGCATCTTGTCTTCGATACCTTTTGCCAATAGAATCTTTTTCTTCATACATACATTGGTAATCTAGTGTTAATAGCTGCATAATCTCTCTGGCTTTTTCTGGGAGACCATCTTTTTTGACCAATGGAAGAACAGCTGTTTTTATTGGAGCTAGTGCAGGCGGTAGTTTTAATACAGATCTTGAACTCCCATCTTCAAGTGTTTCTTCTTTTAGTGAATGTGATAGCAAGGCAAGGAACATTCTATCTAATCCAATAGAAGTTTCAATTACATAAGGAATATAGTTTTCATTGGATTCAGGATCAAAATACCTTAGTTTCTTTTTTGAGAATTGTTCATGTTGTTTCAAGTCAAAATCTGTTCTGGAGTGAATGCCTTCTAATTCTTTGAAGCCAAAAGGGAATTCAAACTCAATATCACATGCTGCATCAGCATAATGCGCTAATTTTATATGATCATGAAACCTGAGGTTTTCATTGGGTATTCCCAATTGTTTATGCCATTTCATCCTGCTTTCTTTCCAATGGGTATACCATTTTTTTTGTGAGCCAGGTTGAATAAAAAACTGCATTTCCATTTGTTCAAATTCTCTCATTCTAAAAATGAATTGACGAGCAATTATTTCATTCCTAAAGGCTTTACCTATCTGAGCAATACCAAAAGGGACTTTTTTTCTGCCCGTTTTCTGAACATTTAAATAATTGACAAAAATCCCTTGAGCTGTCTCTGGTCTAAGGTAAATTGTAGAAGCATCACCAGCCACAGATCCCATTTCTGTTCCAAACATTAAATTAAATTGCCTTACGTCAGTCCAGTTTTTAGAACCACTTACTGGACAAGAAATTTCAAGTTCAATTATTAATTGTTTAATGTCATTAAGATCACTTTTATTAAAGGCAGCTTCCATTTTAGAATGGATGCTTTGTATTTCTTTTGTTCTTCTTATGATATTTGGATTAGTAGCTATGAATTCTTCTTCATTAAAGTCATCTCCAAAACGTTTTTTTCCTTTGGTAATTTCTTTCTTAATCTTCCCTTCAATTTTTGCTATATGATCTTCGATTAGAACATCAGCTCTATATCTTTTTTTAGAATCTTTATTGTCGATTAATGGGTCGTTAAAGGCATCTACATGACCAGATGCTTTCCATGTTGTTGGGTGCATGAAAATAGAAGCATCTAGCCCAACAATATTTTCATTCATTTGGACCATAGACATCCACCAGTATTTTTTGATGTTATTTTTTAATTCAACACCATTTTGACCATAGTCGTAGGTAGCACTTAATCCATCATAGATTTCGCTACTAGGAAAGACAAATCCAAATTCTTTGGCGTGAGAAATAATTTTTTTAAAATGATCTTCCGAAGACATGTGATATATATTTAAAGGCAAAAATAGAACTTAGTTCATCATATCTGAAAATTATCGATGCAAAGTTGTGTTTTTCTTTTTGGCTTTGTTTTTGTATTTTATTATTTATGAGAAATGTGTTATATATATTGCTATTATTATTAATTGCCTGTCAATCACATCAACCTATTATAGCTGAAGATAATAAACAACATTTAGAAAAGCATCAAATAGATAAACAGGTATTAGGTAAAATTATTAATCGCCCTGGACCTATCTCCTGTCAATGGATAATTAAACTTAAAGATGGAAGAGAAATGATGCCTGTAAAGTGGCCATTGAATGCTAAAAAGAATCATCAAAAGATACAATTTACATTTAGGGAAAGTAGAGCGCCCCAACCTCCTTGTTTTAATGGGAAGATGATTGTATTAGAAAATTATATTTTATTAAAAAAGTAGTTTAATTAAGAATGATCTTTTTGATAAGATTACATTCTTTATTGCTTATATGAATTAAATAATATCCCCTAGCATTTCCATGAAGATTAAATTCATAAGAATTATTTCCATTAATAATTTGATCAGCATGAATTAGCTGGCCAAGTGTGTTATGGATTTTAATTTCAGCATTTTTATTTAATCCAGGAATGGTGATTTCAAATTTATCATCGTCAAGATCTTTAACAACAATTTCAAGATCATTGTGAGTTATTATTCCAATATTAGTAGGTTCAATTATATTAACAGTATAATCTTCAGTTTCCCCATATGTAACATCTATACAAGGGTCGCTTATATTGGCATTTCCCATTTGATTCCAGTTGGTCCTAGCTCTTAATAGGTGCTGACCAAGGTCTGCAGATGCAGGTATATCTAAATCTACATTTGCTTGGGTTAGACCAAATGAAGTGTTGAGTATTAATCTTTCAGATGATTCAAAATTAAAATTATCATTAAAATCTATCCATACTGTCCCACTTTGATTTTCATATCCAGATTGTATAGTCAGGTTGTTTGTACTTCCTTGTTCTAGATCTGTTGATAAATTAGTGTAATCTCCATATCCGTCTGGAGAACATCCTGAGGGATTATTAATGGTCCCTAAATCGAACAAAATGAACCCATCTCCCCATGAACAATCAGAGATAGGGATGCATATTTCATTTTCTACTGAATTATAGCTAGTGTCATTGGTGTTGTCGGCATCAGATGACAAAGATGAATAAGCAACAAAATCATAAACACCTAAAGCAGAAAGGTCAGCAGTAGCAGTAAAGCTATAAGAATCAGTTCCTCCAGGAGCAATTGAACCTGAATAAGTTTCATTGACAGGGCTGTTTCCATTCATTGTATAGGATAATGGAATTGTAGTTTGTGTACTTGTTCCATAATTTTTAATAGTTACAGTAACTGTTTCTGTTGAAGAAAGATTATTTCCTGTAGAAGGTGAGGTGATTGCAGATACTCCAACATCATTGGCAAATAAATGCTGAATAGTACTAGATGTTGTGTCGTTATTATTGAATTGATCATTGCTTAATCCAGTATAAGAAACTATTAAATAACTTCCCGGAGTTCCCATATTAGCAGTAGAAGAAAAAGTGTATTGTGCGCTGGTCCCTGAGCTTAGTGTACCACTAAATGTTTCATTAATAGCTACAGCTCCATTTAATGTATAGGAAATAGGGAAATTGGATTGATCATTGATTCCAAAATTGCTTACAGTAACGGTAATTTGTTCAGTACTTGTTAAACTTCCATTGGAGGGATTATCAATTGATACCACTCCTATGTCATCATCTGCATCATTGGCAATTTTAAAAGAGGCAACTCTTGATTTTCTACCGTTAAAGATATATTCTCCTGTATACCAAAATGTGGCATCATCAGTAGGGTCAAGGGTCATTTGTCCATAATCTCCCCATCTATTACCTGATGTTTGCACGTCATTACCAACAATTATATCTTCTTCAGTTAATGTCATTTGTCCTAAGGGATCAGAAAAATACCTTCCAGTATATCTTATAGAAGGATAGATAGTTGGACCAGATACACTATAAGCTAACCCAATATTCCCTTGATAATCCATACAAAGACTTCCCATCCATCTGCTCTCTGCATCAGGAGCATAGGTACCTTCTTGATATACTGTCCATGGGTTAGTTCCAGATTTTCTTAGCTCATACCATCTTATACCTGCATGATCAGTACCGTCAACATCCACTGTATGGTTTAACAGGACAGAAGAATATCCTGAAAACTCTCTGTATTGGGCCATATACATAAAAGCTGTAGGTACGCCATCTAATCTCTGACTAGTTCCAGGTTGTTCAATGTCGTTCCAAGAGCTGTTAAATTCACTATCAAATGCGGATACAGGTAATTGTTGTGGACTCGAAATAGTGGAGTTCGAAGTATTGTTCCAATCTAGGTCTATTTCCCAGATTTTAATTTGATCTGAACTAACTCCACCCCATCCGTCATCTTGAAAATAGAAAGCATATCCTGGAGTTGTTGAAGAAGGAATGGCGGAAGTTGCATGTGCTGGCATAACACTAAAAAATCCATTGGTATTTAATGAAGGAATTGAAAATCCAATAATTTGAGCTCCGGCATTTCCGGCTATCATTTCATTTCTTTCTAATGCATACATTTGAGGGGAGTTTTTATTAGCTGTTACAAAGTAAGCATTGGACCATACAGAGTATTTTGGATAATCAGGGAATCCATTCAAAGAAAATTCATAGGCATAATAGGCTCCTAATGGGTCAGCTGTTTGAGAAACAGCAATTTGTAAAGAAGTATTAGACCATTTGAATTGGCTAAGAAACCATCTGTCAGCATCTTTGTCATACATAACAATTGGATCACCATCGTTTCCTCCCCCCAGTAAAGAACCCAATGTGTAAGGGCCACCTAATGTGTTTCCTGTTTTATCATAAATAGTATAGGAACTATTCACCATATGAACATAATGATTAGGTCCAGCAGCTCCACTAGGATCTGGTGGGAAAGCAGAAAAATTAGTTCCTTGCCAATTTTGTAGGGGTGCTTTATTGGAATGAGAACCTTTTTGTTGCTGCCACAACGGATCATTTCCTTTAGGTAAAGCGTTAGGATTTACATGCTTGAATCTTCGTAGGTCATTTCCAATAATTTTTTCCCTATCACCTTCAAGATGAATTTCTTCATAAGGTTTTATGGTTCTTAATTCTGGAGTAACCCAGAACTTGTCAGCTTTTGAAGTGTAAACTGCTTTTGAATTGGGGTTTTCAGTAAAAGTTTGATGCTGATCTTGAGAATTAACGATAAAAGTAAATGAAGTTAATAGTAATGTAAAGAGTAAGCTTTTCATCATATTTGATTTATGGTTGGAATTTTATTAAAAATACAAGTTAGTTATTTATTAGATTAATTTTTTTTAAGACCTATATATAAACAGGGTAATATTGTAAAGCTATTAATTTTAAATAGTTGCCTATAAATAGATTAGAGTTTAATTTTTAATTGATAAGTTTGATTTAGATGATTGTTAAATATGATTGAAATAGAAGATAAATTAGTGTCATTAGATGTTTTTGAACAACATTTTGTATGCGATCTTCAGGCCTGTAAAGGAGCTTGTTGTGTCCAAGGAGATGCAGGTGCTCCCCTTAAAAATGATGAAATTAAAATCATAGAAGCTAATATTGGAGCTATTAAAAAAAACATGAGGAAAGAAGGGGTTGATGCTATCGAGGAAAAAGGTGTTTTTTACATTGATCAAGATGATGAACCAGTGACTACATTAATTAATAAAGAGGAATGTGCATTTGTTTATTTTGACGACAATAAAGTAGCTAAGTGTGCTATTGAAAAAACTTTTGAAAATTCAGAAATGGATTTCATTAAGCCCATTTCTTGTCATTTGTATCCCATCAGAGTATCTAAAATAAATTCATATCAAGCCATCAATTATAATCAGTGGAATATATGTCAACCTGCTTGTGATTGTGGAATAAAGCTAAAAGTGAAAGTTTTCCGATTTTTAAAAAAGGCAATTGTTAGAATGTGGGGAAATAAATTTTATGCTGAATTAGAAAACGTTAATAAAGAACTTGAAAAAAAACACAAAAAGAGGTGAAATATTATTCCGCTAATTGTAGTTTTTTTATTAATAAAAAGTGGTGATGTGATTGATTTTAAATTAAAATTGTTTTTAACAGTTTAGATTTGATAAAGGAATGAGCTTGTCTTATCAGGTTATTTAACTCTTTGTAAATTAGGTGTTAGGGAAGAAAATGCAAGTAAAAATAAGTTCTTTAATTCTAAAATATGACCTTTTGTTTTCCTTTATATTGACTATCAGAAAGTTAGTGAGTTATTAAGTCATCCTGTTAATAACTCATTAAAATGTGAATGGAAAATACTTGTCAGATTTTAGTTTTTTTTGAATTTTTGTATATCTCAAAAAGAGTAATAAACGTAAAACTTAAATTTTCTCAAGAACATTAAATTTATTTTTTAATGTGTGTTGAAACGAAAAAATCGCTATTTCGTCTGTAGGTTTTATTTGCTCTAAAAATGAGGTTAGTTAATAAATTTAAAATTAAAATACATTATTTATGGAGAAAAAGTTACCTGAAACCCATCAAGAAACAGACCCCTCTAATATTAAGCTGAATGAAGAAATAGGCGAGGAGGTAACAACTGAAGAACCTATATTAAAGGACAACCCTAATCGTTTTGTGTTATTCCCTATTCAACATTCAGATATATGGGAAATGTATAAAAAACAGGAAGCAAGTATATGGACTGCAGAAGAACTTGATTTGTCACCAGATATTTCTGATTGGAATAATAAGCTAAATGATGATGAAAGGTATTTTATTAAACATGTATTAGCGTTTTTTGCGGCATCTGATGGTATTGTTAATGAAAATTTAGCAGAGAATTTTTTAAGTGAAGTTCAATATACTGAGGCTAAATTCTTTTATGGTTTTCAAGTAATGATGGAGAACATACATTCTGAAACCTATTCATTATTAATAGACACTTACATCAAAGATTCCAAAGAAAAAGATTATTTATTCAATGCATTGGAAACTTTTGATCCTGTAAAAAAGAAAGCTGAATGGGCATTAAGATGGATTGATAATGGTTCCTATGCAGAACGATTAATTGCATTTGCTGCAGTTGAAGGTATTTTCTTCTCAGGTTCATTTTGTTCTATTTTTTGGCTTAAAAAAAGAGGGTTAATGCCAGGTTTAACTTTTTCAAATGAGTTAATCTCTAGAGATGAAGGATTGCATTGTGATTTTGCATGTTTACTGTATAATAATCATTTAATAAATAAGCTTCCAAAGGAACAGATTAAAATGATTATTAGTGATGCAGTTGAAATTGAAAAAGAGTTTGTAGTAGAATCATTACCAGTAAAGTTAATTGGAATGAACTCAGATCTAATGTGTAGATATATTGAGTTTGTTGCAGATCGATTATTGGTTGAATTAGGTAATGAAAAGATCTATAATGTAACGAACCCTTTTGACTTTATGGATATGATCAACCTTCAAGGAAAAACTAATTTCTTTGAAAAAAGGGTGGGAGAATATCAAAAAGCAGGTGTAATGAACAGTGATTCCGATAATAAGGAGTTTAAAATGGATGAAGATTTTTAATATTAACTATCAAAAACATTAATATTTATGTATGTAATTAAAAGAGATAGCCGTAGAGAGCTTGTTAAATTTGACAAGATCACAGCAAGAATTAAAAAATTATGTTACGGATTAAATCCTTTGGTTGTTCCAGAGAAAGTAGCCATGAAGGTGATTGAAGGCTTATATGATGGAGTAACTACAAGTGAATTGGATAATTTAGCTGCAGAGGTTGCAGCCACTAATACCATTACGCATCCAGATTATGCTTTATTAGCTTCTAGAATCGCAGTTTCTAATTTGCATAAAAACACAAAAAAATCATTTTCTGAAACAATAAAGGATCTTTACGAATATATAGACCCCAAAAACGGACAAAAAGCGCCATTGATATCTGATGAAGTTTATGAAATAATAAAAGAGAATTCAGATCTTTTAGATTCATCAATCATATATGATAGAGATTTTAGGTATGATTTTTTTGGGTTTAAAACTTTGGAAAGGTCTTATTTACTTAGAACGAACGGTGAAGTAGCTGAACGTCCTCAGCAAATGATTATGCGTGTTGCAGTAGGAATCCATAAAAATGATTTAGATGCTGTTATTGAAACGTATAATTATATGAGTGAAGGTTGGTTTACTCATGCCACACCAACATTATTTAACTCAGGAACTCCTAAGCCTCAAATGTCTTCTTGTTTCTTGTTAACAATGAAAGAGGATAGCATAAGTGGAATTTATGATACATTAAAGCAATGTGCTCAGATCTCACAATCAGCAGGAGGAATTGGATTGTCAATACATGACATAAGAGCGTCAGGTTCATATATAAAAGGCACTAATGGAACTTCAAATGGAATTGTTCCAATGTTGAGAGTATTTAATGATACAGCAAGGTATGTTGATCAAGGAGGCGGTAAAAGAAAAGGATCCTTTGCTATATATGTAGAACCATGGCATGCAGATATTTTTGACTTTCTTGATTTAAGAAAAAATCATGGAAAAGAAGAGCAAAGAGCAAGAGATCTTTTCTATGCACTATGGATGCCAGATCTCTTTATGCAAAGAGTGGAAGAAAATGGAGATTGGACTTTAATGTGCTCTAATGAATGCCCAGGTTTATCAGAAGCTTATGGTAAAAAATTCGATAAATTATATACTAAATACGAGAAAGAAGGCAAGGGAAGAAAGACTATAAAAGCACAAGAGCTTTGGTTTAAGATTTTAGAAAGCCAGATTGAAACTGGTACTCCATATATGCTATATAAGGATGCAGCAAATGAGAAATCAAACCAGAAAAATCTTGGAACGATAAAGTCATCTAACTTATGTACTGAAATCATAGAATATACTGCTCCGGATGAAGTAGCTGTATGTAATTTAGCTTCTATCGCTCTTCCTAAATTTGTTAAAGATGGGAAATTTGATCATGATAAATTATTTCAAGTTGCTTATAGAGTAACAAAAAACCTTGATAAGGTTATTGATGCTAATTATTATCCTGTACCAGAAGCTCGAAATTCTAATATGAGACATAGGCCAATTGGAATTGGCGTGCAGGGATTAGCAGATGCTTTTATCTTGATGCGTTTTCCTTTTGATTCAGATGATGCAAGGAAATTGAATAAAGAAATTTTTGAAACAATTTACTATGCTGCAGTAACAGCGTCTAAGGATCTTGCTAAAGAAAATGGACCTTATGAGACATGGAAAGGATCACCTATTTCAGAAGGAACTTTTCAGTTTGATATGTGGAATGTAACACCATCGGACAGATGGGAATGGGATGTGCTTAGAGATGAAGTTAAGGAACACGGAGTAAGAAATTCCTTGTTATTAGCACCAATGCCAACTGCTTCTACTGCCCAGATATTAGGGAATAATGAATGCTTTGAACCTTATACTTCTAATATTTACACTAGAAGGGTTCTTTCAGGTGAATTTATTATTGTAAATAAGCATTTATTACGAGATCTTGTAAAGCTAGGGTTATGGAATGATACATTGAAAAATAAATTAATGGCTTCAAATGGTTCCATTCAGAATATAAATGAAATTCCTGATAATATTAAAGAGTTGTATAAAACTGCTTGGGAAATATCACAAAAAGTAATCGTTGATATGGCAGCTGATCGAGGAGCATATATCGATCAATCTCAATCTCTGAATATTTTTATGGAGAATGCAAATTTTGCTAAATTAACTTCTATGCATTTCTATGGTTGGAAAGCAGGACTTAAAACAGGTATGTATTATTTAAGGACTAAGTCTGCTACTGATGCTATTAAATTTACTTTAGACAAAAATGCTTTGACTGAGCCTTTGCCAAATAAGGAAGAGGAAGAAGTTAATGTAGATGAGGTTAATTGTGCTGTTGATGAAAATCAGGATGATTGCCCTTCATGTGATTCGTAGTTTTAATTTAAGTTTAACATAAAAAAAAAGCCACTCATTGAGTGGCTTTTTTATAGGTATATAATTTGTTATTGTTGTTTTAAAATTGAAATAGCATTATCTCCAAAAACATTTCCACTACCATAAGGTGACCCAATACCATCCCAAGACTCCCATTTTTTGAGTTCTATATACTGAGGGTTTTTACTTATTTGCTCAGCTTCTAACTGAATAGCTTCAGCTTTAAACCTTGCCGAAACAACTAAAGAAGAATCTCCTCTAGCTTTCTCAATTCTAGCATTGGCTAAATATTCCTCTTGTTTTTGCTTTTCTTTTGCAGTTAAGTTTTTCTGCTTTTGAGTTTCTTTATTGGTAATTTCAACTGCAATATTACCTGGAAGATTTATGTCTGCAATTTCAACATAATGCAAGACAACATAATTAGGAACATTAGTTCCTTTTTCACCTAGACCTTTTCCTGCAAAATCAGATTTAAGTATTTCTTCTATTTCACCTTCAAGATCTTCTCTTTTTGTACTGTATACTTCTTCATAAGTATATCTACCAATAACATCTTTGATAGCTCCTTTTGATTTGTCATCAATAAAAGTAATATAACCAGGCCCATGCTTTAAATGCAGATGTGGTGTTTTACCTTTTTGAGCAGCAAAATTAACAGCTACAGTTACTTCAATATCAGTACCGTTTTTATCCATTACTTTAGAAGTATATGTTTTTGATTGTTGACGAACATTATAAGTAATCATCTCATTCCAAGGAGCAATTAGTTGAGTTCCTTCTGCAAATACGTTTTCTTTGTCAACCCCGGCACCATAAGGTCTATATATAAACCCTTCCTCTCCTGGATTTACATCTTGAAATGACATATATAGCATAACTCCCCCGATCAGTACCATTGCAACAATTACTGCTACTCTCATGATTTTTTTAAATTCTAATTCTTGTTCTTCCATTTTATTTATTATTTGGTTTGTTTAGTGTGTATAAAGCATAAATTCCCGCGAAAATAAGGATAATAAAAAACAATGTAAGTCTATTCATAAGGAACTTTAATTTTTTAAAATTCCATATCAAAAGAACTGAAACAGCTATCAATGATACAATTCCAACAATCTTTAATATTTTCTTTTTTAGTTTATTATCCATAATTAGTAAGAGCTTTTATATCATATTTCTAGGATCTACCCAACTATCATAATCCTCCTCTTTTACATAGCCAAGATTAACAGCTTCTTCTTTTAAAGTTGTTCCATTTTCATGTGCTTTATTAGCAATTTCTGCAGCTTTATAATATCCGATCTTAGTATTTAAAGCAGTAACTAACATTAATGAATTATTAACTAATTCATCAATTCTTTTGTAGTTAGGTTCAATTCCTATAGCACAGTTGTCATTAAAGGAAACACATGCATCTCCTAATAATTTAGCACTTTCAATTAGATTATAGGCCATCATAGGTTTAAATACATTTAATTCATAATGCCCTTGTGTTCCTCCAATAGATACAGCAACATCATTCCCCATCACTTGGGCGCATACCATTGTAATAGCTTCGGCTTGTGTTGGATTAACTTTACCAGGCATTATAGAGGATCCAGGTTCATTGGCAGGAATAATCAATTCACCTATTCCAGATCTAGGACCTGATGCCATAAGTCTAATATCATTAGCAATCTTATTTAATGAAACTGCTAATTGTTTAATTGCTCCATGTGTTTCAACAATTGCATCATGAGCAGCAAGCGCTTCAAATTTATTATTAGCACTTATAAAAGGATGTCCTGTTAATTCAGCAATTATTTCTGCCACCATTTGACTATAACCTTTTGGAGTATTGAGTCCTGTTCCAACTGCAGTCCCTCCAAGTGCTAACTCTGATAAATGAGACAATGTATTTTTTAATGCAATTAAACCATGATCTAGCTGAGACACATAACCAGAAAATTCTTGACCTAATGTAAGTGGTGTAGCATCCATTAAATGCGTTCGGCCTATTTTAACAACATCTTTTAGTTCTTCAGACTTTTTATTTAAAGTATTTCTTAATTTTTCAATAGATGGAATGGTCTTTTCTACTATTAACTTATAGCAGGCAATATGCATTCCTGTTGGGAATGTGTCATTAGAAGATTGAGATTTATTGACATCATCATTAGGAAGTAAAGTTTTTTCACCCTTACCAAGTTCATTTCCTGTAATTACATGTGCTCTATTTGCAATCACCTCATTTAAGTTCATATTACTTTGAGTTCCTGATCCAGTTTGCCAAATAACTAAAGGGAATTGATCATCATGATCTCCGTTTATTATTTCATCACAAACTTTTGATATTAGATTCATTTTTTCTTCAGAAAGAACATCAAGTTTGCAATTTGTTATTGCTGCAGCTTTTTTTAAATATGCAAATGCATGGATAATCTCTATAGGCATTGATGCTGGTGAGCCTATTTTAAAATTATTTCTAGACCTTTCTGTTTGAGCTCCCCAGTATTTATCTGCTGGAACTTTCACATCTCCTATTGTATCTTTTTCAATTCTAAAACTCATCTCTTATAAATATTTATATTATTTTCGTCTTTTATAAACGAAGTTCAAAATTAAACGATATGTCTTTTGGTGTTGCAATTTTCTTGATTTTCTTTGGAATGGCTTTTTGGGTATTAATTTTTCTAATGGGTTTTGTAGGCCTTTGGGCTCATTGGGGTGCAATGTCTATGTTAAAAGCAAAAATGGCCGAAAGAGGATTTAAAGAAAAAGTATAATTTATTAAATAAGTTCTAAAACTTTTTCTGGAGGTCTTCCTATCACTCCTTTATTTCCTACAATTAAAATTGGTCTTTCCATTAACTTTGGGTAATCAATCATTACTTGGATCCACTCTTTGTCAGTTAAAGTTTTTCCTTTAAAGTTTTCTTTATAAATAGCTTCATTTTTTCTGATTAGATCTATAGGAGAAATAGTTAACTTTTTTATAGTTTGTTGAAGTTCTTCAAATGAAATAGGTTCATTTAAATAAAATATAACTTCTGGATTTTCTCCATTGTTTTTTAATAGTTCTAATCCTTCTCTACTTTTTCTGCACCTTGGATTATGGAAATATTTCATATTAACGCATTAAATGGAAAAATCCTGTTTCTAATCTTTCTTCATCACTGCATTGATCGGTATATCTAATTTCAAAATAGTAGATACCAGCACTTGCATTTTTTCCTCCTGGAGATTTTCCATCCCAGCTAATATTTGCATTATTCGATTGATAGATAACAGCTCCCCATCGATTATAAATAATAATGGAAAAAAGTTTAGTGTCATTTACTCTAATAAATGTTAAACGATCATTATCTCCATCTCCATTAGGAGTAAATACATTGGGGATAATGTCTTCAGTACTAAAGTTTCCTGCAAAAAACACAGTCTCACTAATTGTTTCAACATTGTCACAATCTATATCATAAGCGGTTAAAGAAACTTCATAGGATCCAGGAACTGTATAATAGTAATTAACAGCAGAGTCATTAAATACAGAACCATTACCCATATCCCAAATTAATGAATCGGCACCACTTCCAGTAAAAGCTAGCTCAACCAACATGCTGTCAATACCACATGGTGGGGGTGGTTCAAAATTTAATACAGCAGAAAATTGTTCAGCTTGTATAAGGGTAACATTAAAAGTGGCAGTATCATAAATATTACAGGTATTACTATCTATAGCTATATAGGTAACTGTATAGCTACCGGTATCTGCAAAAGAATGAGTAGGGTTAGCAACAGTACTTGAATTCCCGTCACCAAAATCCCAAACTTGATAAGGATTAGTTCCATAAGAAGTAAAGTCAATAGTAAAAGGCGGAAGCGTACATAAAGTAGTATCCTCAGGAGCATAAGCAACAGCTAAAGAGCTATCTGTGTTAAAATTAAAGGTTTGATAAATAGTAGTGTCACTATTACAAGCACCCCATGCTGTTACGATAATATCATAAAGGCCTTCAGTAGTATAATCATATGCAATAGATGTAGAGTCATAAATAATAGTTCCATCTCCCATATCCCACATAATGGAATCTAATCCTGTGCCTGAGAATGAGGCTACAACAGTTACAGAATCAGGGTCTGTACATGGTGGAATTACAGGTAAACTAAAGTTGGCACTAAAAGTAGGTGCCTGCATTATATCGACATTGAAATATACTGTATCTGCGATGTTACATGTTGTTGAGTCTATAGCAACAAACATTACTTGATAAGAACCGCTATCTGCATATGCATTGGTTGGATTCTGTGAAGTTGAAGAATTACCATCACCAAAATCCCAAAATACATTAGGAGTACTTCCATCAGATGTGAAATCCATATTAAAAGGAGGTAGTGAACATAGTGTAGTATCTGGAGGAGCAGTAGCTGTAGCTGTAGAGAATGTTGAGGTGTAATCTACTACTTGAGAAACAGAATTAGTATTATTACAAGTAAAATCCCAAGCAGTCATTGTAATTGTATAGATTCCTGCAGAAGCATAATAATAGGTAAAGCTCAACGAATCTGAATAAATGGTTCCATCTCCAAGGTCCCAAGACAATGAATCAGCACCTGAACCTGTAAAGGAAGCAGTGATTGGAATAAGAGTAGGATCAGAACATGGAGGAATATTAGGCACATTGATTTGTGCGTTGAAAGTAGCAGCTTGTAAAATTTCTACATTAAAGTAAACAGTATCAGCAATATTACATGTACTTGAGTCAATAGCAATAAACATGATATTATAGGTGCCACTATCAGCAAATGAGTTGGTAGGATTTTGTAAAGTAGAGGTATTGCCATCACCAAAATCCCAAAACACATCTGGAGTGCTTCCATCCGATGTGAAATTCATACTAAATGGAGGTGATGTACATAGCGTAGTATCTGGTGGAGCAGTAGCAGTAGCTGTAGAAAAAACAGAATTAAAATCTACCACTTGAGAAACAGAGCTAGTATTATTACAGATAAAATCCCATGCTGTCATGGTTACTGTATAAACACCAGGATTGGCATAATAGTAGGTGATACTTGTAGAGTCTGCATAGATGGTTCCATCTCCTAGATCCCAAGAAATAGAATCTGCTCCAGAGCCAGTAAAAGTTGCAGTTAAGGGGACTAATGTTGGATCTGTACATGGAGGAATTGTGGGAACATTGATCTGTGCATTGAAGGTAGCAGCTTGTAAAATTTCCACATTAAAATAAGCTGTGTCAGCAATGTTACATGTGTTGGAATCAATAGCTATGAACATGATATTATAGGTGCCACTATCAGCAAATGAATTAGTAGGGTTTTGTGATGTAGATGTATTTCCATCACCAAAATCCCAGAACACATTAGGAGTACTTCCATCCGATGTAAAATTCATTATAAAAGGAGGTGTTGTACATAAAGTTGTATCTGGAGGCACAGTTGCTGTGGCAGTAGACATTGTAGTAATAAAGTTAAAAGTATCTAATATTGTATCACTAATATTACAGGTTAGGTCCCATGCAATTACCTGAATGGGATAAATGGCTTCCACAGTATATGTATGAGAGATACTAGTCACATTAGTATAAATTGTTCCATCACCCATGTTCCATTCAATAGAGTCGATCCCGACACCAGTAATATCAGCATTTACACTTACTGCACTTGGGTCAGAACAAGGAGGAATTACTGGAATATTAAAATTGGCATTGAAGGTTGGAGCTTGATTAAGATCTACACTAAAATAAGCAGTATCAGAAACATTACAGCTAGCAGGATCAATAGCAACATACATTACTGTATATTGACCAGTATCTGCATAAGTATAAGTTGGGTTGGCAGCTGTAGATGTGCCGCCATCTCCAAAATCCCAGAAATGATCAGGATTAGTTCCACTAGATGTAAAATTAACAGTATAATCTGTTGAGCATAATGTTATATTGGCAGGAACATTGGCATTTGCTTCTACACCTTGAAAGTCAAATTCAAATTTAATGGCTCCCATATTACAGAAAAAAGCTTGTCCTGCAGTACCACTTGTTGGATAGGCTACACCTGGAGTAGTTGGGAAAGTCCAAGGATTATCACAAGCAGCACATACTGATTGATACACTACACCATCGGGATCAAATCTACTTGTTCCTCCATCTGTATGTTCTGCTACAGAAGGGTCTCCTAAATAAGATCCATAAAGTAATCCACTAGCATCTCTTTGCATAACAAAGAAATAAAAATCACTTCCATCTGTAGTACTTTGTTGAGCGTCTACAGTTAAGGGCAATCCATTGGTGCTACCACCTGCTTGTGGGTTATAAGCAGGACCTCCGCCAGTGTTATTAAATCCACCACCCCAGCCTGAAACATAAACATTTCCACATTTATCTACTAAAAAAGCGGTTGGTGAAATGTCTACTTGTTGTTGAGGAGCAGGACCTGTTAATGACCCAGATCCAAAAACGGTACTGTAATGAGTTAGGTCTAATGCAGAAGACAACTTATGAATAAATTGAGCACTATTAGGAACAGAATAGCTTCCGCCTCCAGTAAAAAAATTAACAGGGTAACTTCCTAAAGTTTGACCAACTACATATACATTTTCTTGATCATCTAATTCTAAAATAAATGTTTGGTCATAATCAGAAGTACCTATATATGTTCTGGCTATTGGAGCACCTGTATTGGCATCGAAGCTAGCAATATATCCATCCCAAACACCATTAAATGAATTATCATGAACTAATGCTGTTGCCCCAATATCAGTACTATTTGTGCCACCACAAACAAAAACTTTACCTTGAGTGGAAACCCTAATTGAATGGCCACATTCATAATCACTTCCTCCTAAATATCTCGCCCAGTTAAGAGTAGATAATGTACTATTCATTTTAAAAACCACAGCATCTTGAGTACCCCATCCAGCCCCATTATTTATTGATCCTCCAGATATTCCTGGGAAATCGTCAGACCATAAAGAAGTTGCTACATATACATTGTCACTAGCATCAAGTACAATTTCTCCTCTTCCTTGATCCGCATAATTGTAGACCATACTTTCATTAATTCCTTCATTGTCACTACCTCCTATGTAGGTAGAATTAATAAGATTCCCAGTAGTATTCAACTTAGTGATAACTATATCTGCACCATTTGAATAGATGGATCCCCACATATTTGCATATATACCCCATCCTAAATTAAACGTTTGATCATAAGCTCCAGTAGTAGTTGGATAGTTTGTAGAAGAGGAAGACCCAAGTAATACTAAGTTATTCTGTGAATCATGTACCAAGCTATGTGGCATTTCATTGTCGTTACCACCTAGATAGGTAGCATATAGCACATTCGCACCAGTAGGATCAAATTTTGTAACGGAGATATCAAAATCCCCACCTAATGAAGAGGTAGAATAAGCACCTACAGTAGTTGGATAACCATTTCCAAAAGCAATACCAGCAGCATAGAGATTCCCTAAAGTATCATAAGTTGCAGTAAAACCCCAATTGTCAGCTGTAGAACCACTCAAAGAAGAAAAGATCCATATTGGGTCAATAATTAAGTCAGAGGAGTGGTCATATCCATCTGGTAACTCATAAGTGATTTGATTTCCAGTTTTATGAAAAAAGCAAGGAACAGAAACTCTTTTCCCATTAAGATTTTGATATGCTCTTAGTTTTACTTCTTTAACCTCCCCGGTAGATAGCTGAATAACAAGCTCTCCTTTTTCATTAACTTTTATTCCATCAACACCTTCATAATTTATTTGAATATCATTAGGGTCTCCTCCAGGGTGAACTATGAAATCATATTTCATCCATTCAAATTCAGAATAGATCTCCATATCAATATTGTTATAGATCTCATTATAACGAACGCTTTTATAGGATTTTGCTCCATAAGCCCATTTAGATTCATCATTACCTAAAAAATAGTTTTTTGATCCAGATAGAATTAGATTAGGAATGATGGTTGGATTTGCATTGGAGCCATTAAAGACCATAGAGTAAGAATGTTTTTTAAACTTTTTCTCTATTTGAGAAGGATCTATTTTAGCTTGCCTTTCAGTAATTACAGGAATGCCACTTTTTTCTTCCTTTGAGTTGTGTTTTTTCTCAAATAGAGCATTCATTTCTTCTGAAGAGAAAAGGTCAAAAGTAAAACGATCTTTTTCTAAAAACATACTACCCACATGTAGCTTGCTATGAAAAACAATATTTGATTCGAATTGACCTTTGTTTTCAGTAAAATGATATCCTTTTTTTATGCCATCATGAGAATAGGTGGACAAGCATAAAAAAATAAGGGTAGGGAGTAGTATAAAGCTGTAGAGTTTTTTCATAAGTAAGCTCAAATTTTTAAAAGCCGTCTAAAATAATAAATCATAGACGAAAATCAAAGGTGAAAGGTTGCTTATAAAAAACAGTATATGAATGTTATTTAATTTTCAATTCAATTGGTCATTAAAAAAGACTTTAAAAAAGGGTCAAGTTCACCATCTAAAACTTTAAAGGGATCATTGGATTGAAAATTGGTTCTATGATCTTTTACTCTTTTATCATCAAGGACGTAACTTCTAATTTGAGAGCCCCATTCTATTTTCATTTTATCTGCTTCTATTGCCTGTTGTTTTTCTCTTTTTTTTCGTATTTCAATTTCATAGAGCTGAGATTTTAATAACTGCATCGCTTTTTCTCGGTTAGCTAATTGTGATCTTGATTCAGTGTTTTCAATAACAATTCCTGTTGGTGCGTGTTTAAGTCGGACACCAGTTTCTACTTTATTTACGTTTTGACCTCCTGCACCACCACTTCTAAAAGTATCCCAGCTAATATCAGCAGGATTGATATGTACTTCAATAGAATCATCTACAGAGGGATAAACATAAACTGAGGAGAAGGAGGTCATGCGTTTTCCTTGAGCATTAAAAGGGCTTACTCTAACCAATCTATGCACTCCATTTTCACCTTTTAAATATCCAAATGCAAAATCTCCAGAAATTTCTAATGTTACTGTTTTAATGCCTGCAACATCTCCATCTTGCAGGTTGAGCTCTTTTAATTTATAATTATTTTTTTCAGCCCACATGATGTACATTCTCATTAACATAGCACTCCAATCACAGCTTTCTGTTCCTCCTGCACCTGCAGTTATTTGTAGTACGGCATCTAATTGGTCTTCTTCACTAGATAACATATTCTTTAACTCTAATTCTTCAATTTTTTTTAGAAAATTATTGTAGGAATCTAGCACTTCAATTTCTTCAATTTCTTCTTCTTTAAAGAAATCATAAAGCACCTGTAAATCATCTATATTGGTTTGCAAATCTTCACAAGATTCTACCCAAAATTTCTTCTGCTTTATGGCTTTTAATATTTGCTCAGCTTTTTTGGGGTCATTCCAGAATTCAGGATCATGAGTTTTTAGCTCTTCTTCCTCTATTTGAGTTTTCTTATAATCAACGTCAAAGATACCCCCTTAACGCATCCAGTCGCTTCACTTGTTCTTCAATTTGTTCTTGAGATATCATTCGTAAATATTTTAATTACGAATGTAAGAAACTATGTTTATTTAATGGATTTTCTAAGGAAGATTTTGTCTCCAATATTTGGTTCTGTACCAATAGTGATTTTGTTTTTCTTATAAAGCTTTTTAAGCTTAACTCCATATAGTTGAGAAATTGATTTCATAGAGTCACCTTTTTTATAAGTGTGAAAAATAGTTTTAGCTCGATTTCTTTTAGGTTGTAAGAAAATGATATCTCCTGTTTGAAGAATGTCATTTTTACTTAGATCATTGTATTTATAGATCTGCCATAATCCCATGTCAAATTCTTTAGCAACTTTATAATAAGTGTCTTTATTAGTAACTACAATGTACTTGATGTTGTTCTCATGAATTTTAACCAGATGATTGTATTGTTTTAAGCCAGCTACTTTATATTGTTTATCAATTGATTTAGACCTTCTGTTATTAGCAATAAGATTAGATCGGTCATATTCGTATAATTGATTGTCATGGATTAATTTAATAAGTATGTCTGCATATTTTGGGTTAGTAGCATAACCTGCTTTTTTTAATCCCTTAGCCCATCCTTTATAATCTAAAATGTCTAAATCAAATAAAGAAGAATACCTGCTATTGGTTGTTAAGAAAATAGAATGATCTTCATATGATTCAAATGATGAATTGTATTTTCTGAAACATTCATTCTTTTTATCATCATCATGATAAGTTTTCTCGCCTTTCCATCCATGACACTTAATTCCAAAATGATTATTTGAATATTTTGCAAGAACAGAGTTGCCGTTTCCGCTTTCAAGAATACCCTGAGCTAATGTGATACTAGCAGGGATTTTATATTTAATCATTTGATCAATTGCTTCTTCAGTATAAATATTGATGTATTGATCTCTTGTTATTTTTTTTTCTGCTGGTTGAGCATAAAATGAAGATGAAATTATTATAGTCAACAATGAAAATGATAGATATTTTAAACTCTCTTTTAGCATTAATTATTAGGATTTAGAAATCACACAATAAACGTTAAGAAGAGGATAAGGTTACTCTTTAGATAATACTATAAAGAAGTAATCATTTTTTTTGCACTAATAAAAAGGTCAATAGGTTGGTTGTCTCCATACCATATAGCACCCATTAATGTAATGCCATTAAATCCCATTGATTTAATCCTGTTAAAATTATTAGAATTAATTCCTCCTAATGCATAGATGTTAATATTCACTTGTGAGATAGTTGATTTAATCGCATCTTCTGTGAATTTTAAATTTAATTGATCTTCAGTATTAAAAATAGGAGAAAGAAAAGCATAGCTATAGATTTTATCGTGATTTAATAATTGATCTAGGTTATGATAAGTACAGGTGAAAATCAAATTGGGTTTTATCATTTTAATAAATGAGATGTATTTTTTATAAAAAATACTTGAATCACGAAAAGACTTCGATAAATGAAGACCTTTAAGTTTATATTTTAATGCCAATGAGTAATGAGAATGTAGTATGATTTTATCATGATACTTTTTAGGAATTAGTTCAATATAATTTTTTAGTTGTTTTTTTGAAAAACTTGGTTTTTTAACATGAAGTGTTTCTAGTCCATTTTCAAACATTTTCAGTATTATGTAAATTTCACTTCTGAATTTATCAGAGCTAGTAAATAAAATTAATTGCATGATAAATAATTGTTGATTAGCTGGATTAATGAGGTATTGTTTTCTATAGCATTGCCAATCACCACAATATCTGCACCTGCATTCCAAGCTTTTTCTAATTGTTTTTGAGTTTTTATTCCTCCACCAATAAATAGAGGAACAGTCACCTGATTTTTAATAGCTTTTACCATTGTTGGGCTTATAGGATTAGGAGCTCCAGACCCAGCGTCAAGGTAAATATATTTTAACCCTAATTGAATGCCTGCCAAAGCAGTAGCTGAAGCAATTTCCAATTTATCTGTTGGAATGGGAAGTGTGTTGCTGATATATTGTACTGAGGATAAACCTCCACCATCAATTAGCATATATCCTGTAGGTAATATACATAGTCCAGATTTTTTTAATAGAAATGATGATTTAACATGCTGACCTATTAAAAACTCTGGATTTCTACCACTTATAAGACTTAATAATAAAATCCCATCTGCATATGATGAGATTTGTGAATTGTCACCTGGGAAAATAATAACTTTTTTAGTTATTTTTTTTTTAAGAGTAAAAATGAAATTGTCAAATTCAACATTATTGATCAAACTTCCACCTACTAATACATAGTCACAAGAGCTTTTATTGATAAGGTCAGAAAGTTGTGGGAGTTCGTTTAATTTAGTTTTATCAGGGTCAATAAGTATTGCCCACATTTTTTCACCTAGTGAAGCTCTTTTGTTTATTTCAATGGATATGTCCATAGATAATTAGTTGGTTTCAAAGTTACTTGTATATACTAAAAAGTGGTTATTAATTTTCAATTTATTTAATTGACATGAAAAAAAATATTTTTCATGGATACATTCACCATATAATGTATTTTCATTTATAACTTTAATTTTCAAGTGATCTTTAAAAAATATTTCAGGAATTCCGAGGATTTTATACATGCTTTCTTTTGCACACCAAGTCCATAATAGGTCCTCATTATTTCCATCATATGAAAAATCATCTTTATTAATGAATTTTTTCTTGATGTTGAATATTTTCCTTTTAGGAGTTTGAATATCAATTCCGCATTTTTCACTATTTACAATCATTGCTACTAGGTCCTGATCATTTGAAATCGATATAGAAAGTGTGTTAGGGTTTAAATAAGGTTTTCCAAATTTATTTTTTAATAATTGATGATCAGGCAAAAGTTCTTGAGCTAGCAATCTAGCAGATAATACTTGCATTTTTTTGTGTTTGCTTTTATAGCTGGAAACTTTCGGATGATATTCGGACGGAGTTGATTTGAATTGATTTGAATTGAATTCATTTTCATCAATTTTCCAAATACCAATCTGTCCTTCATGAATTTTAAGTATTTTTAATAGTGGCATTATTTGTGTAATCTTATCTAGATAAGTTCCTAAATTTATTAATTTAGTCGTTTGAACAATTAAAATATAGTTTATAAATGAAATTACTATTATTTATTTTTTCACTTTTTATAGCTTTAACTCCTATATATTCCCAAGAATTATACAAGATAAAAAATGGGACAAAAGAGGGGTTTATAAATAGTTCAGGTAATATTACTATTGATGCTATTTATGATGATGTTGATGATTTTAGTGAAGGTCTTGCTAAAGTTAAACAAGGATCAAGGTATGGATACATAAATACAAGTGGAAAAATTGTTATACAACTAACTTATGTAAGAGGCACTGAATTTCGTGAAGGATTTGCTGCTGTTAAAGATGATAATGGTTGGCATTATATAGATAAAACAGGAAAAGTGTTTTTTGATGAAGCTTGTAATTATGCTTATTCTTTTCATGATGGTATGGCTAGGTTACAGATAGGGCTTAAGTTTGGTTATATTGATAAAACTGGAAAAATAGTTATTCAGCCAATTTATGATAAAGCTTATGAATTTCATGAAGGTATGGCTAGAGTAGAATTAAACGGCAAATGGGGTTTTATTGATAAAATTGGAAATGTAATCATACCTGCTAAGTATGATTGGGTTTTTGATTTTAGCGAAGGGAAAGCTGATTTTAGAAAAGATGGAAAGTATGGATTTATAGATAAAACAGGAAAAGTTATAATAGATGCAAAATTTGATAGAGCATTTGCATTTCATGAAGGAATTTCTTTATACAGAACAGGAAGTTTTAGAGGTGGTAAATATGGCTATCTCGATGAAAATGGCAAAGTGATTATAGAAGCAAAATATGATGGTGCAATGAACTTTAGTGAAGGGCTTGCAAATGTTTCTATAGGTATAGGTAAAAATGCTAAATGGGGATATATTGATAAATCTGGAAAAGAGGTTATTCCATTAAAATTTTCAAAACCTGCTGAATTTAAAAATGGATATGCTATGGTTATGATTGGTGATTTTAAAACAGGTATGGAGGGATATATTAATAAAGAGGGTGAATTTGTTTGGAAAAAATCAAAGTAAAAAACACGAAATCCGGAACACAAACAATTTAAATTTTATGGGTAATATTAAGGATATAGGTGAAGATCATTGGATGTCTACTATTGAAACACCATTAAAGAAAGATGCTTTTAAATTGTCAGATCAGCATAAAATTGATCAAATTGCAGAGCATTTTCGTAGTATCATGGATTTATTAGGACTTGATCTTAAAGATGATAGTTTAAGCGGAACTCCAGAAAGGGTAGCAAAGATGTACGTAAATGAGCTGTTCAATGGTTTAAACCCGAAGAGTCTTTCAAAGGTGTCTTTATTCGAAAATAACTATAATTATAATGGGATGTTGGTCGAAAAAGACATTGAATTATATTCTACTTGTGAGCATCATTTTGTTCCTATAATTGGTAAAGCACATGTAGCATATATTGCAAAAGATAAAATAATTGGACTATCAAAAATTAATAGGATAGTTCAACATTTTTCCAAACGTCCTCAAGTTCAAGAGCGTTTAACAATTCAGGTTGTAGATAAATTAATGGAATCATTAGGTATAGAGGATGTAGCATGTATTATTGAAGCTAAACATTTATGTGTTAATATGCGTGGTGTTAGGGATACTAAAAGCTCTACGATTACAGCACAATATTCAGGTGCATTTAATAATCAAGAAGTAAAAGAAGAATTTCTAAACCATGTGAATTTGGAATCAAATTTTGATATTTGATTATCTATGATTAATCAGGTTTATATCTATAATTCATTATCTAGGAAAAAAGAAGAATTTAAACCTTCTCAATCTCCAAATGTGGGGATTTATGTATGTGGTCCAACAGTTTATAGTGAGGTTCATCTAGGAAATTGTAGAACATTTATCTCATTTGATATTGTAGTAAGGTATTTAAGATTCATTGGTTATAATGTTAGATATGTTAGGAATATTACTGATGCAGGGCATTTAGAAAATGATGCTGATGTAGGTGAAGATAAGATAGCTAAAAAAGCAAGGATCGAACAGCTGGAACCCATGGAAATTGTACAGCGATACACTCTGAATTTTCATAAGGTGATGTCTTTATTCAATGCTTTGTCTCCTAGTATTGAACCTACAGCTACTGGGCACATTGTTGAGCAAATTGAAATGATTAATAAGATTCTCGACAATGGTTATGCTTATGAAAAAAATGGTTCAGTTTATTTTGATGTCAATAAATACATTAAAGATGGCTTTCAATATGGAGAATTAAGTGGAAGGTCTATAGATGATCTCATTTCTGGCACAAGAGAGCTTGATGGTCAGAAAGAGAAAAAAGATGCTGTAGATTTTGCTTTATGGAAAAAAGCATCTCCACAGCATATTATGAAATGGTCTTCTCCATGGGGAATTGGTTTCCCAGGATGGCATTTAGAATGCTCAGCTATGGGTACGAAATACCTTGGGAACCAAATGGATATACATGGAGGAGGAATGGACCTTAAGTTCCCTCATCATGAGTGTGAAATTGCACAGGGAAGTGCAGCCAATAAATTAAGTCCAGTTAAATATTGGATGCATGGTAATATGCTTACGCTTAATGGTAAAAGAATGTCAAAGTCAACAGGTAATACTCTTTTGCCAGAAGAATTATTTAGTGGGGATAATCAATTATTAGATAAATCATTTTCACCAATGGTTGTTAGATTTTTTATGCTTCAAGCTCATTATAGAAGTGTTTTGGATTTTTCTAGTGATGCTTTAAATGCAGCTGAAAAAGGATTCCTAAAATTAATGGAAGCAAAGAAAAAGTTGAATCAAGCCCAATATAAAAAGTGTGATTTCAATGATGAGATTGAGTTAAAAATAAAATCATTGTGTTCGGATTGCTATAAGCAAATGAATGATGATTTTAATACCCCCAAAACTATAGCTACATTATTTGAAATAGTGAGTGTGATCAATTCAAAATTAGCGAACGCTTCTTTTGGTATGATTTCTGAAGAACTATTTATGGAATTAAAAAACACATTTAATGGATTTATTACAGATGTTCTAGGAATTGAAGAGTTGGAACAAACAAATGAATCGATAACAGAAGGCTTAATAGAGATTTTGTTAAAAATGAGAGATGAAGCAAAAATAAATAAGAACTATGCTTTATCTGATGACATTAGAGATCAATTAGTGTCGTTAGGAATAGTTATTAAGGACAATAAAGAAAAAACAACATATACAATAACATAATTAAATATAATATGAAAACTACACTTTTTATTTTACCGTTATTTATTACAATAGGTGTTTTAGGGCAAGATAAAATCACCAATAAAAACGGATCTGAGTATCAATTTACCAAAATTAGCGAATTAGATGCAACGCCTGTTGAAAATCAGAATAGAACAGGGACTTGTTGGAGTTTTTCTTCTCTATCATTTTTTGAATCTGAACTTATTAGGATGAATAAAGGACAATTAAATTTGTCAGAAATGTTCATTGTTAGAAACGCTTACATTGGGAAAGCCATTAATTATTTAAGAATGTATGGAACTTTTAATTTTGGACAAGGAGGTGCTTTTCATGACATTCCTTGGGTGATTAAAAGATATGGAATTGTTCCTGAATCTGAATATAAAGGTTTGAATTATGGGTCTGAAACTCATTTGCATGAGGAAATGGAGTCTATGTTACGAGCTATGGTTAAAGAGTTGTCTAAAAAACCACAGGGAGGAAAGCTTACATCTAACTGGCTGAAGGCTTATGAAGGTGTGGTTGATGCTTATTTAGGTGATCTTCCCGATAATTTAGATGATTTTAAGTTTACTGTAGATGGTAAGGAATATAATCCTAAATCTTATGCAGATGAACTTGGTTTGAATATGAAAGATTATATTTCTTTGACTTCTTATTCGCACCATCCTTTTTATGAGCAATTTGTATTAGAAGTTCAAGATAATTGGGCCTTGCAGTCAAGTTATAACCTTCCTCTAGATGAGTTAATGCGTGTAATGGAAGAAGGAGTTAATAATGGATTTACTTTTGCTTGGGGTGCTGACGTGTCTGAAAAAGGGTTTTCAGCAAGAGATGCATTAGCAATATTACCTGCTGATGAATCTACTATAGAGAAAAAAGGTCAGGATGACAAATACTTTAATTCAGCAGGTGCTGAAAAAATCAGTAATGCATTTATGATGCCTGTTGAAGAATGGGTTGTAAATCAAGAAGAAAGACAAATAGCTTTTGATAGTCAAGAAACTACGGATGATCATGGAATGCATATTACTGGATTGTATAAAGATCAGAATGGAACAAAATACTTTAAAGTAAAAAATTCTTGGGGAACTAATTATAATGATTGTGATGGATATTTTTATGCATCTTTTCCATATGTAAGATATAAAACGATGAATATCTTAATTCATAAAAATGCAATTCCTAAGGACATTAAAAAGAAATTAGGGATTAAATAATGCTTAAATTTTTAAGCTATATTTTTATATTACCTGTTTGGATTTATCAGAAAATTGTATCACCATTATTTCCAAATTCATGTAGGTTTAATCCTACTTGTTCTGTTTATACGATACAAGCATTAAAATTAAGAGGACCATTCATTGGTTTATGGCTCTCTTTTAAAAGAATTGTTAAATGTCACCCGTGGGGTGGTTCTGGATATGATCCAGTTCCTGAATCAGAACATGGAAAAAGAAAGTTAAAAGAAAAAGATGCTTAAAATAGATATGCATACTCATATCATGCCAAAAAATCTCCCTTTATGGGCTGAGAAATTTGGTTATGATGGATTCATTCATTTAGATCATCATAGAAAAGGATGGGCTAGGATGATGCAGGGAGATCATTTTTTTAGAGAGATCAATGAGAATTGCTGGAATCCAGATATTAGGATAAAAGAGTACATTGATTTTCAAACACAAGTACAAGTTGTCTGTACTATTCCGGTCCTCTTTGCTTATTTTGCTAAACCTGAACATGGATTAGAAGTATCCGAATTCTTAAATGATGATCTTGCTGAATTAGTTCAGAAATACCCAAAACAATATATTGGACTTGGTACTGTTCCTATGCAGGCACCTGACTTGGCGGTTAAAGAATTACAAAGGATCAAGGAAATTGGTTTAGCGGGAATTCAAATTGGATCAAATATTGATAACAAAAACTTAAATGAACCTGAGTTTTATGAAATCTGGGAAGCATGTGAAAAATTAGATCTTGCTGTAATGGTACACCCTTGGAATATGATGGGTAAAAAATACATGGAACGATATTGGCTTCCGTGGTTAGTAGGAATGCCTGCTGAAACATCAAGAGCCATGTGTTCGATGATCTTTGGAGGTATTTTTGATAAGTATCCTAAATTAAGGGTCAACTTTTGTCATGCTAGTGGTTCTTTTTTAGCTACTCTAGGAAGAATAGAACATGGTTTTAATTGTAGGCCAGACCTTGTTGCTATTGATAATAATGTTAATCCTCGTGAATATTGTGGTAAATTTTGGGTGGACTGCATAACTCATGACCCATTAATGCTTGAATACATTTTAAAAATGCAAGGATCAAAAAGAGTGACGCTAGGATCTGATTACCCTTTCCCATTAGGTGATCTTGAAATAGGAGAATTTATTAATGACATGGATTTATCCGATGATGTTGTTGAAGATATTTTTTGCAATAGCACTTTAGAATGGCTTAATCTTAAAAAAGAACAGTTTATATGAAAAATAATATTGTTATTCTATTGGTTTTTTTGGTGTCTAATTATTCTGGTCAACAAGGATATTGGCAACAACAAGTAGATTATAAAATGGAAATTGATTTTAATGCAAAAAAAAATCAATTTAAGGGAATTCAGACTTTAACCTATACAAACAACTCTCCGGATACTTTACATAAGATCTTTTATCACTTATATTATAATGCTTTTCAGCCTGGTTCAATGATGGATGTTCGATCAAGAAATATACCAGATCCAGACCCTAGAGTAGACGATAGAATATCTAAATTGAAGAAAAATGAAATAGGCTATCATGATATCATTTCATTGACTGAACAAGAAGATTCTTTACAATATAATGTAGAAGGCACCATAATGGAAGTTCATTTGACTAGACCATTAATTCCTGGAATGGAGATGACTTTTATAATGAAATTTAAAAGTCAGGTACCTGTTCAGATTAGAAGAACAGGTAGACATAATATGGAAAATGTTGACTTTTCAATGACTCAATGGTATCCTAAATTGTGTGAATATGATCTTGATGGTTGGCATACAAACCCATATATTGGTAGAGAATTCCATGGAGTCTGGGGAAACTTTGATATTAAGATAAATATCGATAGTTCTTATGTTTTGGGAGGAACAGGTGTTATTATAAACCCTCTAGAGGTTGGGTGTGGTTATGAAAATGTAGGAGATCAGCTTATAAAGAATGAGAATGAAACAAAAACTTGGCACTTTATTGCAGAAAATGTACATGATTTTGCCTGGGCTGCTGATCCAGATTATATTCATGATATCAGTGTTCTTGATAATGGAACTATCATTCATTTTTTACATATCGATGATTCCCTTAATGATAATTGGGTAGCCTTAAAAGATTATGCAGTTAGGTGTTTTGAATATATGAATGAAAATTTCGGAACCTATCCTTATCCTCAGTATTCTGTTATTCAAGGTGGAGACGGAGGAATGGAGTATCCAATGTGCACATTAATTACTTCTGGAGGAAGCTTTGGTGGATTGGTAAGTGTTACTGTTCATGAATCTATTCATAGCTGGTTTCAAGGACTATTGGCTACCAATGAATCTAAGTATGAATGGATGGATGAAGGATTTTGTACTTATGCACAATATAAGACCATGAATTACTTATACGATAAAAATGTTATTAATCCTTTGTCAAGACAATATGGTGGCTATTATAGATTAGCCAACACAACTTATCAAGAGCCCTTAACAACGCATGCAGATTTTTATAAATTAAATTACGTGTATGGAACTAATGCATATAGTAAAGGTGCAGTCTTTCTGAGTCAGCTTGGATATATTATTGGAGATAAATCATTGATGGAAGGCATGAGAAAATATTACTATCAATGGCGTTATAAACATCCAACACCAAGAGATTTTAAAAGGGTGATGGAGAAAATAAGTGGGTTAGAGTTAGATTGGTATTTCGAACAATTTGTTGAGACTATAAATACTATAGATTATGGTATAAATGAGGTAAATAAGAAAGGCAAAAAAACAGAAATAGTATTGTCAAGAAATAAAGAGATTCCTATGCCGGTAGATGTTTTTGTTATTTTAAAAGACGGGACAGTTCAATGGTATAATATTCCATTAAGAATCATGAGGGGAGAAAAAAGAGAAGATCTTTATCCAATAGAAATGAAAGTATTAGCTGATTGGCCATGGGTGGAGCCAGAATATAGCTTTAATATAGATGTTCCTTTAAAAATGATCAAGGAAATTCAAATAGATCCTTCAGGAAGATTAGCAGATATAGATCAAACTGATAATGTTTACCCTAAGCCAACTAATGAATGATATATGTCTAGGATTAGTTGAAATAATACCTTAAGCCTAAGGATAGATTCCTAGAGCTAATTCCTGTTAAATTCCATTCAATAATTCCAGAATTATTATTTACCCCAACTTGTTGTAATCCTATTCCTGCGTTTATTTCAGTTGCAATGGCAAGGGAATTATTAATTAAATATTCAATTCCTGATACTGCCAGTATTCCAAAACCATACATTTCCGCATTCCATGAACTTCCGCTAGTTAAACTGATTTTAAATCTTCTTAAGTTCATTTTGTAATAAATATCTAATCCATAATAAACTCTTATGTTGCTAGAGCTTAATTTATTTATTTTGTTTTCAAATCCGGTTGCTATAAAAAGGTCATTGAATAATAAGGTTGAAGATGAACTATTGTTAGAGATTTTGGATGTAATGTAAAAACGATAAAAAAGAGCACTGTCTATATTTTTTTTGTAATCAAAAAAATAAGAAGGTGCATTTCTGTTTGTTGAGTCCAAATTTATATTCTTTATTAAACCTAAAGTGTTGCTAAGTCCAAGTCCTATGGAGTGATTCGAATTATATATAGATTCATCATCTTGCCCTTTTATTAATAGACAGGGGATAAGAAAAAGGAAAATGATATTTTTCATTTTAATTATAAATATGAACAGAATTGGTCATAAGGTCAAAAGATGTTTGATAGGACTTTAGCGAATAGGTGGCGGGTCCTTGTATAACAAGCCCGTCATACAATTGGTATTGGCTTCCATCACATGAACATTCTACAAAGGAGTGGGTTGAGTCAACCGAAGCAGGTCCACAAGAATTATCTGAGTTATAGGTACAATGTCTATCGTAGGCAGCAAATTGATCTGCAGTTTGTCTATATAATATAATTCCTTTACTACCTCCCGATACATATACCCAACCACCGATAGCATTTAAATTAGAATAGCTAGGTAACGATATATTTACATAAAGATCTACATAAACATAAGGGACAACCTGATTGTTCTTATTGCACCCATAATTCAAGAATAGGTTTAAAACAAAAAGAAGTGCAATTAATATATTTCTTTTAATAAACAATGTTAAATGTAATTGTCAAGTGCCAAATTTACTAAATTTAATCTCATGAAAAAACGCAGATTTCTTATTTTAATTGTCCTGGTGTTATTTGTTTCTGCAAATCAATCTTTGGCTCAAAAAGTAAAACAGCCGGCTACTGGAAACACAAAAAAACAGATGAAGAGATTGGAGAAACTTGAAAAGCAAAAAAAGAAAGAAAATGAGAAAGCAGAAAAGGAATTGCTAAAGGAACATGTCAAGTTACAAGATAAAAGTACCCGTAAAATGATGAAGAGGTCAAAAAAGAAATCTTCAAGAAATAAAAAGGGTAAACATATTGAGCCGTTTTGGAAGAAATGGTTCAGGAAAAAATAATTTTAATTGCCGTATAATCATTTATATCAACCTTTAATCAAATTTTTTAAGGGATACTTTTTAAATTCATTAATTTAATTTTTGATTAATAAAAAGCATGAATGAAAATAATCTAAAAAAATGTTAAAAATTCCATTAGAATCGTTTTCTTTGTGTCTTGCTCTAATTAAATTATGAGTTAAAGAATAAGTGATTATTATATGAAGTATAACTTAATTTGGATCTATGTATAAAAAATTTACACTCACGTTTGTCATTATTATTTTTTCTTTCCTAAGTGCTCATTCACAGGTTTCAGGAGGAAGTATTAAAGGAAAAGTTTTGGATGAACTTTCTGAAGGTATGCCATTTGTAAATGTTGCTATTTACCAATTTGGTAATTTAAAAGGTGGCGCAACTACGGATATGGATGGCCGATTTAAGATCAGTAATCTAGATGCAGGTTCTTATGATCTTGAGATTAAATTTGTTGGATATCAATCTTACAGGGTTGAAGGATTAGTCGTAAAAGGAGGTAAATTATTACCATTAGACCCTATAAAATTAAAAGAAGCCACTGAACTACTTACAGAATATGAGGTTGTTACATATAAAGTGCCGTTGATCGATAAAGATGGAGGAGCTTCTGGTGGTACAGTAACTAGAGAGGACCTTGCTAAAATGCCTGGTCGTTCAGCTACTTCTATTGCAACTACTGTTGGTGGTGTACAATCAGATGCTAATGGAAACATTACATCTGTTCGTGGTTCTAGGGGAGATGCTACTTATTATTATATAGATGGAATTAAAGTACGAGGTTCAACTAGTCTGCCTAAATCTGCCATAGAAGAGGTGAATGTAATGACAGGTGGAGTACCGGCAAATTATGGTGATGCTACTGGTGGTATTATTTCTATTACAACTAGGGGAGCATCAAGATTTTATTTTGGTGGTATTGAGGCCGTATCTTCAGGATTTAAATTAGGAGATAACACTTATGGGTTAGATAATTATGGTTACAATCTTGTTGAAGGTGTAATATCAGGTCCATTGTTAATGAAAAGAGATAGTACTGGTAAAAAAACAGACCCAATACTTGGTTTTTTTGTTTCAGGAAATTTCAGCAATGTAATTGATTCAAGACCATTGGGAATTGATCAATATAGATTAAGACCAAGCATGAGAGACTCTTTAATTGATCCAGAGCTTTTAGGTCCATTAAGACCAACAGGATTAGGATTTGGTGCTTTTTACAATACAGATTTCCTAAACTCTAGTCATTTTGAAAAAGTAAAATATAGACAAAATGTTGCTAGTACAAATGCTTCATTAGCTGGTAAAATTGATGTGAATGCAGGACCAAATATGAATATTACATTTGGTGCTTCTGGTGCCTATGCTCAAAGAAACGGAGCTGATTTTACTAGTTCTTTATTTAATTTTGATAATTATGGAAAGTTCACTGATGTCGATTGGAGGGCTTATGGTAAATTTACTCAAAGATTTCAACAGGTGCTAGAAGAAGGACAAGCTCCATCAAAAGGAGGTGTAAAGAATGCTTTCTACACTATAATGGTAGATTATTCAAAATCTTATTCTTATTCTCAAGACGCTACTCACGATGATAATTATTTTAATTATGGATACTTAGGGAAATTTGAAATAGATAAAGAAAATTCATATGAATTTACTGATTATGATGATAATGGAGTGCTTGATCGTGTTCAAACTGGGGTGAACGATCTTCAGGTAACATTTACACCTTCACAAACCAATAGTGATATGGCAGCAATTACCAATCAATATTTTACTTTATATGATGATGTAGTAGGAAATTATGAAAACTACACTCAGCTTTTAGATGGAGGAGCATTATTAAATGGAATGTTACCAGATAATGTATATGGATTATGGAGAAATATTGGATATGCATACAATGGTTCAACTAAAAACAATCAAACTCAGTTTCGTGTTACTGGTATTGGCTCAGCTGATGTTGGCGATCATGCATTATCAATTGGTTTTGAATATGAGCAAAGAACTGATAGATACTTTGGAGTATCTCCAGTAGGATTGTGGCAATTGATGAGACAGTTAGCTAATTCACATACTGATTATGGCAGATCTTTAGATGAAAATCAAGCTTCATTATCTTATTTTGGGTCTTTTTTACAAGTTGATTTTGCTACTTTAAATGAAGCTGAAGGAGCTTATTCAGGTGGAGATGCTCAGGCTTATTTTGATTATAATTTAAGAAATGCATTGAATATGGATCCAGATGGTACAGAATTCATTAATGTTGATGAGTTAGATCCAACATTTTACTCATTAAACATGTTCAGTGCGGATGAATTATTAAATCAGGGAAGTAGTTATGTTACTTATTATGGTTATGACCATACTGGTAAAAAAATAAGTGGAAGACCAAGTTTTGATGATTTCTTTACTGCTAAAGATGAATATGGTAATTATACCCGTCCAGTTGGAGCATTTGAGCCAATATATATTGCAGGTTATATTATGGATAAGTTTTCTTTTGATGATTTGATTTTTAATGTTGGTGTTAGAATAGATAGATACGATGCTAATCAGTCTGTATTAAAAGATCAATTTCTTTTATATCCTGCTAGAACAGTAAATGAAGTTTCAGATCTTAATTCTCAATCAGTTGTACATCCAACCAATGTTGCATCAACTGCTATTGTATATGTAAATGATATTGAAAACCCAACATCAATCAGTGGTTATAGAGATGGTAATCAATGGTATACAGCAGATGGTATAGCTGTAAATGATATTGAGGAAATTATTCCTAGTGGGTTTGTGGTACCACAACCTTATTTGGCAGAAGGTACTAGTTCAAGTGACAATGTAAGTTCTAATGCATTTGAGGATTACACACCACAGATTAATGTAATGCCTAGAATTGCATTTTCATTTCCAATTTCAGATGAAGCTTTGTTCTTTGCACATTATGACGTGCTAACAAAAAGACCGACTTCAGGAAACAGATTAAATCCTGTTAGTTATTATTTCTTAGAAACAGGAAATGTAGGATGGGTAAATAATCCTGATCTTAAACCAGAAAAAACTATAGATTATGAATTAGGCTTCCAACAAGTATTAAATAAAAGATCTTCTTTAAAGATTTCTGGTTTCTACAGAGAGATGAGAAATCAGGTGGCCTTGGTTAATAAAATAGGTGCTTACCCTCAAACTTATACTACTTGGGGTAATATTGATTTTGGTACTGTTAAGGGATTAACTGTAGCTTATGATTTAAGAAGGTCTGGAAATATTACTATGAGAGCTTCATATACTTTACAGTTTGCTGATGGAACAGGTTCAAATCCAACTGCTGCTGCAAATCTTATTGCTTCAGATGCACCAAATTTAAGAACTATCTATCCTTATTCTTATGATCAAAGACATCAGATAATTACAACATTGGACTATCGTTATGGTGAAGGAAAGGATTACAATGGTCCTATGATTGGAGGAATGCAAATATTAAAGAACATGGGAGCCAATTTAGTAGGTAATTTTGCTTCGGGTACTCCTTATTCACGTCAAGAAAGAATTACTGGAGCAGCATTAATTAGCTCTCCAAATCCTGTATTGGAAGGGGAACCATTTGGTTCTAGAAAACCATGGCAGTTCAGAGCTGATCTTCAAATCGACAAGAATATAATTTTAAAATTTGGAGATGAAAAGAAGAAGTCAGCTAACATGAATATTTATTTATTAGTTAGAAATTTATTTGACACTAGAAATATTTTAAATGTATATCGTGCAACTGGTAATGTGAACGATGATGGATATTTAAATGCTGCTGCATTTCAAAATTCTATCAGTACACAAAATGATGAGGATGCTTTTAGATATTACTATGCAATGAAAGCAGATAATCCATATAACTATGGAATTCCTAGACAAATTCGTTTAGGTTGTAAAATTGACTTCTAAGAATGAAAAGATATAGAATTATGAAAAGTATGAATAAAATAGCTTTAATTTTTGCAGGAATTGTATTTATTACAAGTACAGCTAATGCATGGTATGATCCTTCTAAATCTGGAATTAATAAACCTAATAACTCTATGCAGCTAAAAGCTGCAAATTGTTCCCCAGCAACAGGTAGAAAAATATTAGAATATAATAATGTTTCTGCATTAATTGAGACTGGTGGATCTATGTGGCAAGATAGATCAAAAAACGATGCTGCATATGAAGTGCCAATTGGTTCAGGAGAAAGAGTGATCTATGCAGGTGCTCTATGGATGGGAGGAATGGATGTTAATAATCAATTGAAAATTGCTGCATTAACATTTAGATCAGGAAATGATTTTTGGACGGGTCCATTGTCTATGGGACCAAATGGTCAAACAGGTAATATTAATCAAGGAACATTAGATTATGGAGCTGCAACAATAGAACCAGAGACTTGTTTAGAATATGATCAATTTTATATTACAACCAGACAAGAAATTGAGCAGTTTAATTCATGGTATGAGTGTTCTAAGGACCCTAATTGTGATGTGAATATTGATTTCCCAGGGTATCAAATTCCGGCCAGTATTCTTACTTGGCCAGCACATGGAGATATTGGTAAATTTCATGATTTCAATTTAGCTCCTTTTTATGATCGTCCTGGTGGAACTCCTGGGATTTACGATCCAATAGGAGATGGAGATTATCCATGGTATGATTTAAGTGGAGAGATTGACTGCAGGACCAATAGGAAAGTAACTTTATATGGAGATTACAATATGTGGTGGATATTCAATGATAAAGGAAATATCCATACTGAGACTGGAGGGGATCCAATTGGAATGGAGTTAAGAGCACAGGCTTTTGCATTTGCCACTAACGATGAGATCAACTCAATGACATTTTATAATTATGAAATGATCAACCGCTCTACACAAACATTGACAAATACTTATTTTGCTGTTTGGGTTGATTCAGACATTGGTTGTTCTGAGGATGATTATGTTGGATGTGATGTTCAAAGGGGATTAGGATATTCATACAATGCAGATGCTATTGATAATGATGGGTGTAATGGCGCTCAAGCAATAGGTGCTAATCCACCTGCAATAGGTGTTGACTTTTTTGAAGGACCTTACCAGGATAATGATGGAATGGATAACCCTTTAACTTCTGATATAAGTCAGGCAAAACAAGATTTAGGAATTCCTTATCAAGGATTAGGAATTGGATATGGTGATGGCGTAGTAGATAATGAACGTTTTGGAATGAAAAGATTTGTTTATTTCGATAGAACATTGAATGCTTCTATATTTGGTGACCCAGGTACAGCTGTTGAATATTACAATTACATGTTAGGTAAGTGGAAAGACAATACGCCATTTGTATATGGAGCTACCGGAAATTCTTCTAGTACAGGGGCTACTAATATTCAGACTAATTATTGTTTCCCTGGAGATAGTGATCCATTGAATTGGGGAACAGAAGGAATTAATCCAGGTTTTTTCTGGAGTGAACAGAATCCAGGAACTGGAACTCCAAATCCAAAAGGTGACAGAAGATTTGTTCAGGCAGCGGGTCCTTTTGAATTAAGACCAGGTGCTTTAAATAATATTACTATTGGTGTTGTTTACGCTAAAGCATCATCTGGAGATCCATTTCAATCTGTTGAATTGGTAAGAAAAGCAGATGACAAAGCACAGGCATTATTTGATAACTGCTTTAGAATTTTAAATGGACCAGATTCTCCAGAGATGGTAATACAGGAGCTGGACAAGGAATTGATTTTACATTTAAACAAGACCATAGATGTAGAGAATTATGAGGAGGTAGATCCTATAATAGCTGCACTTGATACATGTGAACCAACTCCATGTTGGGATGATAAGTATCGTTTTCAGGGATATCAGGTTT